>ERZ773134.2475-NODE-2475-length-13079-cov-3.567721_pt1 | contig 13079 bp, 9 predicted proteins | sample MGYA00580856_ERZ773134 | MGnify/ENA primary metagenome ERZ773134 (study PRJEB29015, sample SAMEA2737823) | human gut metagenome | biome: human gut; feature: human-associated habitat; material: faeces | place: China | collected 2012 ... | reverse complement strand
TCTACATCATATTCTGATTTTTTAGAATATATCTCAGGAGAATCATCATCAATATCATCTAAACCTGAAATATTAAGCTGAAACTCCTGGCGTTTTCTTTCTTGATACTCTCTTAGACTTTCTTCCAAAGAATCGGTCTGTTTATTTTGGTCAGGAATGTTAGCTTCATCTTGATTTGGATGTTGTTCATCACGCATAATATTCCTCCTTTACTGTTTTTTCTCAGTTCTGCGAATGTAATTTTCGGTTACCAGAATATCTACCGGAGTTTTACCCGAGACCAAAAGACCAAACTCGACTGCCACAAAGATCAGCAGCACACCGATTCCTAGAATGATCACCGCTGTGCTTAAGTTATTGGAGCCCACCAGACCTGCTACCGGAAGCAAAGTCATCATAGTCCTGCAGATAAACCAGAATCCGGTTGTTTTGCTTTTTGTATTGCTGATCTGCCACACCAGGAACAATATCACTGCCACCTTGGAAAACTCCGACGGCTGAAAGGAAAGCGGCCCCAGGTTCAGCCACCTCTTCGACCCATTGATCTCCTGTCCGAAAAGCAGGACTGCAGCAGACAGAAAAAGTGATAAAATATAGGCAGCCGGCGCCAGCTTTACAAACAGCCGGTAATCTACCCGTGATGCCAGATACATAACAAGCAGCCCCAGTGCCGTGGCAAAGAGCTGCTTTTTAAAATAATAGGCAGAGTCGTGGAAACGTACTCTGCCATTATATTCACTTGCCGAAAAAAGCGCCCCGAGTCCCAATACCACCAGAATCAGAACCAGTACCCAGAGAACGGTATCTGTCTTTCCGGTCTGTTTCTGTCCTGCCTTCATGCATGGCCTCCACAGTGGTCTTTATTTCAGCTTATGTATGTATTTTTCGGATTATTACAGTGCTTTCACATATTCCTTGAACATGTCACCGCGTTGCTCATAATTATCAAACTGTCCCCAGCTCGCACATGCCGGTGAAAGCAGAACTGCATCTCCGGGATTAGCTTTTTCCGCACAGACCCGGACAGCTTCCTTCAGATCCTCGCAGAGGATGATATCTGTAAATCCAAGACGTTCTGCTGCTGCTTTGATCTTCTCTTTCGTCTGACCGATGAGAACAAGATAACGGACTTTTCCGTCGAAGGATTCTATCCACTCATCATAGCTGGATTCCTTGTCATAGCCGCCGCCGATCAGAAGAGTCGGACGGTTCATTGCCTGAATCCCCTTGATGGCCGCATCCGGGTTGGTTCCCTTGGAATCGTTGTAATATGCAACACCGTTTTTCTCTGTCACATACTCGATCCTGTGTGGAACTGCCACAAACTCACAGACACTCCTGCGGATACTCTCCACAGAAACTCCCGCATAATATGCCATGGCTGCTGCTGCCATTACATTCTCGTGATTATGACGTCCCAGGATCTTAAGCTCTCCGGTTTTTACGATCGGGATCTCTTCTTTTTCTGTTTTGAGAATGATCTGGTCTCCGTCCAGATAGATTCCCCTATCCAGTTTGCGAAGACTTGAGAAATATACCACCTTCGGAACGATATTTTCACCGAATTTGCGAAGGACTTCATCCTCGTAATTCAGAACACATACATCTTCCGGTCCCTGATTTTTGGTGATCAGTTCTTTTACACGGATGTATTCCTCCATGGTATGATGACGGTTCAGATGGTCCTCTGTGATGTTGAGGATCGCACTTACCTTCGGGCGGAACTGGTCAATGGTCTCCAGCTGGAAGCTGCTGATCTCCGCAACAGTTACGGAATCCTCCCTCATCTCCAATGATTTGGATGTATATGCAGTTCCGATATTTCCTACAACGAATACAGATTCACGGGCATCTCCCATGATCTTTCCGAGGAGTGCTGTAGTTGTTGTCTTACCGTTGGTTCCTGTGATCGCAAGAACCTCTCCCTTGCCTGTACGGTAGGCAAGCTCCACCTCGCTCCATACCGGAAGGCCCTTTTCATAGAAGCTCTTTACCAGTGGAAGGTCTGTGGGAACTCCCGGGCTTAGCACTACGAGATCAAGACTGTCCAGCGCTCTCTCCGGAAAATCTCCGGCCCAGATCTCCGGGGTGTATTTTCCGTTTGTTTTATGTAAAACTACCTCTTTATCAAGATCTGCGTTTCCGTCATAGATCACCGGCTGTGCTCCTGCACTTCCAAGCAGATCAGCTGCTCCGATGCCGCTTTTTCCGGCTCCGAAAACGAGAACCTTTTTTCCTTTTAAATCCATTTTTCTGTTCCTCCTTATAATGCCAGGAGAGCGATCAGGCACATAATAGCAGTTACAACAGAGAACACTGCAACAACCCGTGTCTCGGACCACCCACAAAGCTCAAAATGATGGTGGATAGGCGCCATCTTGAAAATTCTTTTTCCGTGTGTTGCCTTGAAATAGGATACCTGGATCATAACAGACAATACCTCCACAAGGTAGATCAGTCCGACCAGGATGATAAACAGCGGCATCTGCATGGCATAAGCCACACCAGCCACAAAGCCCCCCAATGCCAGAGAACCGGTGTCTCCCATAAATACCTTGGCAGGATATACATTAAACAGAAGGAATCCCATAAGACTGCCCACAACTGCACAGGTGATAGGTTCCACACCACTTTTCATTCCAAGGGAAACCACCGTAAAGAATACTGCCACGATCAGGGTAACACTGGAAGCCAGTCCGTCAAGTCCATCCGTAAAATTGACTCCGTTTACTGTACCGATCACCGCAAAGAACAGTACCGGAACCGCAAACCATCCCAGGTTCAGATAATGTCCGCTCCAGAACGGGATCTTCATAGTCAGGGATACGTTGGAATAATTTACAAGATAAAAAGCAAATACAGCTGTCACAACGATCTGCAGTGCCATTTTCTGCCATGGCAGAAGTCCGTCAGAACGCTTCAGGACTACCTTCAGATAATCATCCAGAAATCCGATCAGTCCAAATCCCAGTGTCAGGAAAAGTACCGGGATGATCATCGGATAATCTCTGATATAAAACAGTGATGTTACAGTTGTTGCAATGAGAAAGATCACTCCACCCATAGTAGGGGTGCCATTCTTTTTCAGGTGAGACTGCACACCCAGCTCTCTCTCTGTCTGTCCCATTTTAAGTCTTCTTAAAAAAGGGATAACAATCGGTCCTAATACAAGGCTGATCGCAAATGAGATCAGCACAGGGATCACAACATGAAACTCCATCCTCACACCTCTAATTCTTTCGTTTTTTTATACTTCTTCAACAGTATAAGGCTTTTATCCTCATTAATCAACCCCATCTGCCCGGTTTTCCCCGGATGGAGTTTCCGTAACTTTCCTCTCGATTCCAAGATAGGGAAGTACATTTTCAAAAATACTGCGTACCACCGGTGCGGCAATGATCCCACCATAATACATACCCTGAGGTGCATAGATGATACAAAGAGCCAGGACCTTCGGATCCTCTGCCGGGGCAAACCCCAGAAATGAAGAAATATATCTGCCTGAGCCTCTGGGCAGTGTCTGAGAGGTAGCTGTTTTTCCCCCAATGGAAAACCCTTTGATCCCGGCATTTTTTCCGGAGCCTTCTGAAACTACAGTTTCCAGGATCGTACGTACTGTCCGGGAAGTCTCACCGGACACGATCCCGCTTTCCACCGGATATTCCAGTGTCCGCACCTTTGTTCCGTCCGCACTTTCCACGCTGATCCCAAAATGAGGTGTGATCCGGTTTCCGCCATTGATGATTCCACTGACGGTTGTTGCAAGCTGGATCGGTGTGATCTGAAACGACTGGCCAAAGGATACCGTGGCAAGCTCCACCTCCCCCATATTTTTGGGGTTATGCATGATCGTTCCTGCCTCTCCCGGAAGATCTATTCCTGTTTTTTTTAAAAGTCCGAACCGTTTAAAATATTTGTAATAACGGTCTGTCCCAAGCCGCAGACCCACCTCAATAAATACCGGGTTGCAGGAGTTCTGGGCGCCTTCTACAAAACTCTGCGCACCATGTCCTGTTCTCTTTGCACAGTGGATCCGCCGGTCCTCCACCACCTTATAGCCCGGACAGAAAAAACGATCCTCTGTTGACACAACACCTTCTTCCAGTCCCGCTGCCATAGTGATGATCTTAAAAGTCGAACCAGGTTCATAGGTATCATTCAGACAGGGATTTCTCCACATCCGGTTCAGAAGATCCTGCTTCTTTTCTCCCTCTGCTGCTGTTTCTTCTGTATTCAGAGTAAACGGATCGTTCAGATCAAATTCGGGCACATTGACACAGGCATAGATTTCTCCGTTCTGAGGGTTCATAAGTAGTATGGATACTCTCTCCGCCTGTTTTTCCTCCATGACTTTACCGGCTGCCTGCTGCACATATTCCTGGATATTAACATCCAGACTGGTACGCAGAGTATTTCCTGACACCGGTTCCTTCCTCCGTTCTCCGGTTCCGTCGATCTCCACACCACGTGCATCCGTAACTGTGAGGATCTTCCCGGGCTCTCCTTTCAGGATCTCATCGTATTTTACTTCAAGACCAATGATCCCCTGATTATCGCCTCCGGTAAATCCCAGTACTTTTGAAGCGAGAGATCCATAGGGATAATATCTCCGATAATCCTCATCTACCTTCACTCCCTCAAGGTCATATTCCCGGATCCTGTCTCCAATGCTTTTTTCCACATTTGTCTGTATTCTTTCAATAGAAGAAACTTTTTCAACTTTTTTCCGGATTTCCTCTTCTTTCACAGACAATACTCCGGAAAGTACCCGGATCACTTTTTCCGAATCTTTGATCTGGCTGTGTATCACCGATACGGTGCAGACTGTCCGGTTATCTGCCAGAATATTTCCCCTGATGTCCAGGATCTTTCCCCTGGCTGCTTTTATGTCACGTTCTCTCTCATGAAGATTCTCCGCCTTTTTTGAATAATATTCTGCCCGGACGTTCATAAGATACCAGAGTCTTGCCACAAGTCCCAGAAGAAGCATTATGCAGATCAGAAAAACCACCCATATTTTTTTCCTGTGATAAACCATGGTCCGGATCATAAAAAATCCCTCTCAGAGGTAGTCACTGTAATATATGACGTTCCCCTGAGAGGGTATTCTTTTTATCTATTCCAGACCGGCCTCCTCGTTGGTAAGACCTTCGCTCTGCATATCGTTATTATCTTCGGTATCACTGTCCTCCGACTCATCTTCCGGCGGACTTGGTACATTCTCATCGGAAATTGCCTCCTTCTGCCCGTCTGCGCCGGTTCCTGTTGCAGAGTCGCTGATTCCCTTAAAAAGTTCCCACAGCTCTGTAGTCGGAACTTCTCCATCCTCTGCCTCATCCGGCTGTACATTCAGATACGGAAGTGCTTCGGAAAGGATTCCCTGTGCAATGTACTGTGCGTACGTACTGCTTGCCTGATCATCTACCTTCGGCTCATCCACAACTACATAGATCACAAGTGCCGGATCATCTACCGGTGCAAATCCGATAAAAGATACCAGATACTTGCCATTGCCTCGCGGAAGCTTCTCGGCAGTACCGGTTTTACCACCTGAGCTGTAGCCCTGCACCTTGGAGGTACGGCTGGTACCATGGTCTACGCTGGCTGCCATGTAGGAACGGATGTCTGCAGATATCTTCTCGGAAATCGTCTGCTTCATCAGTGTCGGAGAGATCGTTTTTACGATTCCGCCGCTGCTGTCCTTGATCTTCGTCACCAGATGAGGCTGATAGTAGTATCCTCCATTGATAACAGAACACATTGCATTGATCTCCTGGATCATGGTCAGTGTATATCCCTGTCCGAAAGCAGAGCATGCAAGCTCCGTTTCTCCCATGGTATCGCTGGTATGGATCACACCACTTCCCTCATTCGGAAGATCGATACCGGTTCTTGTTCCGAAATTGAAAACGCTTTGCGTCTTAAGGAAATTATCTTTTCCCATCTTTGCTGCGATCTGCATCATACCATCGTTGCAGGAATTGGCAATGACATCGGAAAGAGCTTCTGTCCCGTGAGCATCCGGCCATACCGCACATTTGATGAAAGTAGTCGCACCTTCCGCTCCAAAAGACTGTCCGCCGTCACAGACAAAATTATCGCTCTCGGAAATCGCTCCCATTTCAAGTGCGGAGCCCATAACGATAGGCTTTACAACCGATCCCGGCTCGTAGGCATCTGTCACGCAGAAATTACTCCACATTCCGTTCAGCGCATCTACGGTTTCCTCATCGTTCATGGCATCGATCTCCCTCTGGGAATACACGTTTGAAAGATCTCTCGGCTTATTCAGATCATAACGGTCACCGCCATCCATTGCCAGGATCTCTCCTGTTTTCGGATCCTCAATGATCACGCCTACATTTTTGGCTCCCATCTTTTCTTCAAAGGTATTTACGTATTTTTCCACGATCTGCTGAAGTCCCAGATCCAGCGAGGTCTCAATGCTTTTGCCATCCGTCGGTTCGATAATCGTCTGTTCTACGTCGGAATTGTTGTTGATGTATCCGTATTGTCTTCCATCCACGCCGGTAAGTGTCGCATTGTAATATCCTTCCAGTCCGGCATCCGCCACATCTCTGGAAAGTGTAAATCCAATGGTATCACAGGCAGTCTCATTAAACGGATAAGATCTGAGATAATCTTCTTCAAACCATACACCTGTGATCTTGGAACGTTCTTTCAGCTGCGTGGCAGTCAGTTCACTGTCGTCTCCCGGATCTTCGTATTTTTCGAAGGCTTTTTTGTCGTCCATGGAGATCTGTTTCTTTACGATCTGATACTGACTTTCCTTTGTACCGCTGTCGGTGAGAAGCTTCCGCATCTCATCTTCATCAAGTCCCAGAACTTCTACAAGCGCCTTGATGGTAGGCTCCACGGAATCCTGATCCTTATTGACCTCCAGACAGTCAAGGATCACATTATAGACCTTGTTGCTGGTTGCCAGGATATTCCCGTTCCGGTCATAGATATCTCCTCTTTTTGCCGGGAGTGTCTGATTTTCATATTTCTGCTGAGCCTGACTCAGCACCTGCTTTCGATATTTACTTCCGCTGGTGGCATTGATATAGGTAATTCTTGCCACCAAACCGACTAAAGCCAGCAACACTAAGGAAAATAGTACTGCCAGCTTTTTCTTCATACTGTAATTTATTTTTTTTACCGGCCTGCGCCTTCTTGTACTCAATCGATCACCTGCTTAAAAACTGTACTTCTGCTACTTGTGTGTGTCCACATCCTGATACTGTCTCACATAACTGTTTCCTTCAGTGGTATAGGTCTGTATCTGATCCTCCGAAGGATATTTCATTCCAAGCTCGCCGATAGCTTTTTTCTTGATCTCGCTGATATCCACTGTAGAAGTGACCTGACTGTAATATGCATCGTTATCTTCTTTCAGCTGTGCAAGCTCAGATTCCAGATTTGCAACATTTTTCATACTCGCCGTGATTTCGGATTTTACCTGAAGATAATTGATACAGGTAAAAAGTACTGCGATGGAAACTGCCGTAAGAAACAGAACGAACCCCTTGTTCATGGCCATTGCCTTTTCCCGGTTCCGCTGTGCCTGTCTGCTCACCATCTGTTTTGCCGGTGTCACAGGCACTGCGGATTTCTGTTTTCTTTTCTGAGCCAGCCGTCGCCTTTCCTGTATCTCGGGCAGATCAGTCCTCTGAGGAACTTCCTGCAGCCGTTTTACCGCATTTCCCTGAACATACATTTCTCTGCTGTTCCTGACGGTATTTCGATTTCTTCTGGCTGTAGTCCCTCTTCCTGTCTTCGCCATTTGCCTACCTTCCATCTCTCAACTACATTTTCCGTTCAAAAATACGAAGCTTCGCACTTTTGGATCTCGGATTCTCTTCCATTTCCTCTTTTCCCGGTAAGATCGGTTTCCTTGTAATCACCTTCCCCTTGGATTTCTTTCCGCATACACAGACCGGAAAATCCGGCGGGCAGGTACAGGGATTTTCATTCTTTCGGAAAATGGTCTTGACAATCCTGTCTTCCAGAGAATGGAATGTAATGATACAGATCCTTCCTCCGTCATCCAGGAGATCAATCATGCCGTCCAGGGAATCCCTGAGCACGTCAAGCTCCCGGTTGAGCTCAATACGTATTGCCTGAAAAGTCCTCTTGGCCGGATGTCCTCCTGTAGCCTGTATTTTCATGGGGATCGCACCCCGTATGATCTCTGTCAGTTCTCCGGTTGTCCGGATCGGTGCCTGCTCTCTGGCAGCCACAATGTGTTTCGCTATATTTTTGGCAAATTTGTCTTCGCCGTAATCACGGATAATACGATACAGTTCCCGTTCCTCATAGCCGTTGACAATATCACCGGCTGTACGGCTCTGTCTTCTGTCCATTCGCATGTCCAGAGGAGAATCATACCGATAAGAAAAACCTCTCTCTTCATTATCCAGCTGATAAGATGACACTCCTAAATCCAGCAGGATCCCGTCCACCTTCTCAATGCCACGGGATCTCAGCTCATCTGCCATGTAACAATAATTGCTGCGAATGATTGTCACCTGATTAAAGGCTGACAGCCGTTCACTCGCAGCAATTATCGCATCCTGGTCTTGATCTATGCCAATAAATCTCCCCTTGGCAGAAAGTTTCTTACACACCTCTGTGGCGTGTCCCGCTCCTCCTAAAGTGCCATCCACATAGATTCCATCCGGCTTTACCCTTAAGCCGTTAATGGTCTCATCGAGTAATACAGATTTATGCTTAAATTCCATATCCGTCTCCTGTGGGATTTCTACCTGCGTTATGCTCAAATGACGATTCCTATGTTCTGCATGCTTTCCGCAATGCTGTCCATATCATCATAATTGCAGTTCTCGCTCCACTTCTCTTTGCTCCAAACCTCGATCCGGTTCAGATTACCCGTAAGCACCACATCCTTATCCAGACCAGCGAACTGGCGCAGCGTCTGCGGCACCAGGATTCTTCCCTGCTTATCCAGCTGACATGCTGTAGCTCCGGCTACAAAGAAACGTGAAAAGGTTCTTGCGTCTTTATTTGTAAGTGGTAATGCTCGGAGTTTCTCTTCAAAGGCAACCCATTCATCCATCGGATAAATAGAAAGGCAACCATCCAACCCTCTTGTCAGTACGAACTCTTCCCCTAAGAGTTCCCTGAACCTGGAAGGGATGATCAGACGCCCCTTCGCGTCGATCGTATGATTATACTCGCCCATGAACATGAAACCCACCTACTCTCGTGAAACACGATTCTCCCCTTCGTGTTTCCAGGGCGCAAATGGTGTGTTCTGCCACTCATCCCCATTCGCTACCACTATTCACCACTTTCTACCACTTATGTAATCATTTTAAACTATTTACCATGAAAAAACAAGTGCATATCCAAGTTTTTTTTCATTTCATGAAATATCCACAGGTTTTTTTTCAACCTGTTTATTTTCTGTGCATTATTATGAAACGAAAAAGCTTCCGGACAGTCGCCGGAAGCTTTTTTCTGACTTTATGTTCTGTTATTTTATGACATTTTAAAGACCTTTGAACGCAAAGGAAAATTTCATCTTTCCATTGGTATCCAAGAGGTATTCCGGATGCGTGCGGGCACCCCAGCTGTCATCTCCTCCAACACCCATCTGCGCCTTTGAGGCACGGACAACGGTATAATGGACTGCCGGAAGCTCATAGGGATGCATGGCATTTTCCATTTCGTGAGGAGTATATGGAAGTGCTGAGAACATCATCGGGCCGTTTTCTTTATCCATCTCAAAGAGCATTCCTCTACCCTTTCTGTCTGTGATCTTTGCCCAGCGTACTTCCTCTTTGTTTCCGCATTCCTGCGGCACAAGATAGCGTGCCATATTGTCTGTCACGAGATTCTCATAAATACCGAGCTTTGCGCCATGTTTCCGGTCTGCATAAGTCTCTGCCGGTCCCAGGCCGTACCACTGAACATGATCATAATCCGCATTGAATTTAAAGAGTACTCCGAACTCCGGCATATCGCCCAGCTCTTTTACAGGATCATAGGTCAGCGTTGTCTTTACTCTTCCATCTCCGGTTACCTCATAGGCAAGGCGGCATTCACTGGCAGGCGTAGTTGGCAGGATGTAGGTAAAAGCAACCTCCACGCTGTTTTCGTGAACCGTTGTCTCCGGAGCATTGGCCGGACCATACATACCTTTTCGGTAATCCTTATGACTTGCGTACATGCTGGCGATCTTCCACTGTGCATAACGCATCTGCATCAGACTTCCGCAATCATTATCTGTAGGTGCTCTCCAGAAGTTGGGCTTCGGGATCGCTTCGATCATTTCTCTTCCTGCATATTTATACGAAACCAGGCCACCATTGAGAACGGAGAACAGCACTTCGAAATTTTCCCCGCGGACGCCTATGTTATGAAGGCTTCTCACAAGCTCCACGCCACACGCAGGAGCTTCCGGTATTCCTTCCACCTGATAAACATGCTGGCCAAAAGCAACCTCATGTCCTGCCTCTGCCCAGAGTGTTTTTTCTCTGAGAAGGAAGGCTACGGTTACCGTATATTCGCCCGGGCGCTGCTGTTTTCCAAATGGAAGTCTGTAGGTCTGTTGGCTTAAAGGCTCCACCGCTGTATCCAGTGTCTCTGTGCGGAGGACATGACCGTTCTTTGCAAGAGTCACTTCACATCGGAATGTGTCCGTATTTACAAAAAGATTTTTGTTGATGATCTTAACAGAATCCTCACTTACCTGCGCAGTGATATTCTGGTAGTTGAATTTTACCTCCTGCATCTTTGGAGAAGCATCTCTGTCACCGCCGTATGCGATACCGTTTCCACTGAAATTATAATCCGTAGGACGTTCACCGAAGTCTCCGCCGTATGCCTGGAATTCTTTTCCGTAACGGTCTTTTTTGTAAATGGACTGATCAATATAATCCCAGATAAAGCCACCCTGATATTTCGGTTCTGTATCTGTAAGATCTGTATATTTATGCATTGCGCCGCAGGAATTTCCCATTGCATGGGTATACTCACAACAGATAAACGGCTTGCTGTCATCCTTTGCAAGGAACTCCCGGATCGCTTCTACGGAAGTATACATCTGGCTTTCCATGTCACTGGTGGCATTGTAGCTGCGGTCATGGATAACCCCCTCATAATGTACCAGTCTTGTAGGATCATTCTTGCGGTAAAACTCAGACATCTCAAAGATATCTTTTCCGCCAAAGGATTCATTTCCACAGGACCAGATCAGGATCGCCGGGTGGTTCTTGTCACGCTGATACATGGAATTTACACGGTCCAGCATCATGCCCAGCCATTCCGGTTTGTTGTGCGGAACGATATCCGTGTAATCTCCGGTAAATTCTGCTATATCCCAGGTTCCGTGAGACTCCAGATTGTTTTCTGCGATCATGTAAATACCATATTCATCGCAGAGACGGTAGATCGGAGATGCATCCGGATAATGACAGGTACGGATTGCATTGATGTTGTTCTGTTTCATGATCACGATGTCTTTGAGCAGTTCCTCACGGGACACATGTCTTCCTGTGACGGAGCTGAACTCATGGCGGTTCACACCCTTGAATACGATACGTTTTCCGTTAAGGGTCATGATACCATCCTTCATTTCAAAACGGCGGAAACCAACTTTCTCCGGGATGATCTCCTGGAGCTTTCCGCTTTCATCACTGATCTCCAGCTCCAGATCATAGAGATTCGGCTCTTCTGCACTCCAGAGAAGGGGATCCTGAATCTCCCAGGTACAGGTATCCTCTCCGTTCAGAGATCTTTCCTCCTGCAAAAGAACCTCTCCCTTTCCGGAAAGTGTAAGCTTCATTTTTCCTTTTCCCCAGGTGCTGGTCACGATCTCAAGCTCGGCTTTTCTGAGAGTTTCATCCGGAATGGCACGGATCCTGAGATCATATACATGGACATCCGGTACCGTAAACAGATAAACATCTCTGTAAATTCCGGAAAAACGGTAAAAATCCTGATCCTCGCACCAGCTGCTGGCTGTCCATTTAAACACCTGTGCCGCCAGCTTGTTCGCGCCGTCCTTCAGATATTCCGTAAGCTCGAATTCTGACGGAGTAAAAGAATCTTCACTGTATCCCACAAATTTTCCATTGAGCCACAGAGCCAGGCCGCTCTCTGCTCCCTGGAATGAAACAAATACTCTTTTTCCTTTCATGCCCTCCGGCACATGGAAATATTTCACATAGCTTGCCACCGGGTTAAAACGTTCCGGAATCTGTCCCGGATGAAGTTCTTCATGGCCTTCCCACGGATACTGGACATTGGCATACTGCGGTGCATCATATCCTTCCATCTGGATATGTGCCGGCACATAAATATCCTCCCAGTCCTTGCAGGAATATGCTTCTTCCTCAAAACCTGGGATGGCAGATGCATAATTCCGTGCATAATGGAACTTCCAGAGACCATTCAGGCTGTGACGGAAAGAAGTTTTTCCATCTTCTCTCTCTTCCTCACAGCGATAATACGTATGATCTGAATGAGCATCCATTCTTCCATCGCTGAAATACCGGGGATCTTTTAACAGAGAATGATCAAATCTTTTCATTTTTTCCTCCTGTCCGGCGGCTTCTGTTTTTCTGCCGGATCCTTCGTTTTTTTATGCTATGATCATTATAGTATAATCCACCGGATTATGGTATAATATGTTTCGCCAAAATATATAACATTTAGAAACAGGTGAATATCATGTCGATCTATTTCAGAAATACTCCGGTCAGTGCGCCCTTCATGTTTGAGTCTCTTGGGAACCACTGGAATCAGGTTAATATCTTCCGTCCGGACGGATATCCGTATTATCATTACCTCCAGACTGAAAAGGGTACCGGACGCATTGAAGTCCGTGGAAAATTTTATACTCTCGGAGCCAACGAGGGCATCCTCATCGCTCCCGGTGTCCCTCATTCCTATCACAGAGAGTCTACTTCCTGGACCACAATGTTTGCCACTTTCACAGGAACACTGGCAGGCAGCATCCCTTCCATGACAGATAACCAGGAAGTGATCCTTGTTGAAAAGGAACAGGGGGCCAATATCCGGAAAATGATTTCTTCTACCTTGCGTAAATA
>ERZ773134.2470-NODE-2470-length-13097-cov-6.858381_pt1 | contig 13097 bp, 9 predicted proteins | sample MGYA00580856_ERZ773134 | MGnify/ENA primary metagenome ERZ773134 (study PRJEB29015, sample SAMEA2737823) | human gut metagenome | biome: human gut; feature: human-associated habitat; material: faeces | place: China | collected 2012 ... | reverse complement strand
CTCAACGGCGGCGAGCGTCCGTTCGTCGTGACGGGGCTCTACGAGCAGTACCTGCCGATGGACATTTACCCGATGTACCTGCTGAAGGCCTGCCTTGCCGGCGACATCGACAAGATGGAGAACCTCGGCATCTACGAGGTCGTGGAGGAGGATTTCGCCCTGTGCGAATTCGTAGACCCCTCGAAGATCGAGATACAGCAGATCATCCGCGACGGTATTAACTTAATGATTAAGGAGGCATAACGATGAGCGCATTACGCAATTTGGTAGATAAGATCAAGCCCACGTTCACCAAGGGTGGCAAGCTGGGCTTCCTGGAGTCGACGTTCGATGCGTTCGAGACATTCCTGTTCGTACCGAACACCACGACGCAGAAGGGCGCGCACATACGCGACTGCAACGACATGAAGCGTACGATGATCATGGTGGTCGTCGCCCTGATGCCGGCGCTTCTGTTCGGTTTCTATAACACGGGTTACATGCACTTCCTCTCGCAGGGCGTGCAGCCCGAATTCTGGGCTTCGCTCTGGTTCGGATTCCTCAAGGTGCTCCCCCTGATCGTCGTTTCGTACGTCGTGGGTCTGGGCATCGAGTTCGCATTCGCCCAGTTCCGCGGCCACGAGGTCAACGAGGGCTTCTTGGTGTCGGGTCTGCTGATCCCGATGATCATGCCGGTGGACATTCCGCTCTGGATGGTGGCTCTCTCGACCGCCTTCGCCGTCGTCTTCGGCAAGGAGGTGTTCGGCGGTACGGGTATGAACGTCTTCAATCCCGCGCTGCTGGCGCGCGCCTTCGCCTTCTTCGCCTATACGCCCTCGATGTCGGGCGCGACGGTGTGGATCGCGGGCATGACCTCCGGCGAGGGCGTGGTGGACGGCTTCTCCGGCGCAACGGCGCTCGAAAACCTGAGCACCACGGGCCAGATGGGCTATTCGGCCATGGACGCCTTCCTCGGTTTCATTCCGGGCTGCGTGGGCGAGACTTCGACGCTGGCGATCCTGATCGGCGCGGCGATCCTGCTCTTCACGGGCGTCGCTTCGTGGCGCACGATGGTCTCGGTGTTCGTCGGCGGTCTGGCGATGGGCTATCTCTTCCAAGCGCTCGGCGTGACGACCTATCCGGCATGGTGGCACCTGATCGTCGGCGGTTTCGCTTTCGGTGCGGTCTTCATGGCCACCGATCCCGTCACCTCGGCGCAGACCGACAAGGGCAAATACATCGTGGGTCTGATGACCGGTGCGCTGGCCGTGCTGATCCGTGTGGTCAATCCGGCCTATCCCGAAGGCATGATGCTGTCGATCCTCTTCATGAATGCGCTGGCTCCGCTGGTGGACTACTATGTGGTCGAGGCGAACATCTCGCGCAGAAAGAAACGTGTTAAACTGGCAAAATAGGGGAGAATATGGCAACGAAAAAATTCAAATGCACCGTTTGCGGCTACATTCACGAAGGAGACGCTGCACCCGAAAAATGCCCGGTCTGCATGGCCCCCGCCTCGGCGTTCGTCGAACTGAAGGACGAGAAGAAAAAGGGGCTGTTCAGCGACAAGAACGGCAACGCATATATTATAATGTACTCGACGGTGATGGTGGTCATCGTAGCGACGCTGCTGGCCGTGGCCGCACTTTCGCTCCAGTCGCGCCAGTACGCCAACGAGCTGAACGAGAAGAAGCAGTCGATCCTTTCGTCGCTCTCGGCGCAGGGTGAGAATTACGACGCCTTCATCAAGGGCTACGTGCTCGACGCCGACGGCAACGAGCTTGAAGGCGAGGATGTCTTCGAGCTGCTGAAGGACCTTCAGGGCGCTTTCGACGACGGCAAGTTCCCCGTATTCGAAGCCGCCGACGGCCGCGTGGTGATTCCCGTGACCGGCATGGGCCTCTGGGGACCCGTCTGGGGCTATATCGCCCTCGAAAAGGATATGGACACCGTGGCCGGTATCATCATGGCCCACAAGGGCGAGACCCCCGGTCTGGGCGCCGAGATCGCAACGCCGAAATATCAGGCGCAGTTCGTCGGCAAGAAGATCTTCAAAGGCGACGAGTTCGTCTCCGTGAAACTGCGCAAGGGCGGCGCTCAGGACCCCGAACATGAGGTCGACGCCATTTCCGGCGGTACGAAGACCTCGGACGGCGTGACGGCGATGCTCTACAACAGCATGGAACACTACCTGCCGCTGCTCGAAGCCAAGCGCAAGGCCGCGGTCGAGCAGGTCGTATTTGCTCCCGTGCGGGATGAGTCTAACGAAGAAAATGTAGAAAACAATGAGTAAGAACGAAAAAGAGCCTTTGTTTTCGGCTAAGAACATGAAGTTCCTGACGGGGCCGTTCTCCGCGAACAACCCGGTCATCGTGCAGATTCTGGGTATCTGCTCGGCGCTGGCCGTCACCGTACAGCTCAAACCCGCCATCGTCATGGCCTTGTCCGTGACGGTCGTGACGGGATTCTCGAATCTGGTGATGTCGCTGCTGCGCAACGGCGTGCCCTCGCGCATCCGCATCATCGTACAGCTGGTGGTTATCGCCGCGCTGGTAATTCTGGTCGATCAGGTGCTTAAAGCCTACGTTTTCGAGGTTTCCAAGCAGCTGTCGGTTTACGTGGGCCTTATCATCACCAACTGTATCGTCATGGGCCGCATCGAGGCCTTCGCGCTGGCCAACAAGCCGTGGGCGTCACTGCTCGACGGTATCGGCAACGGTCTGGGCTACGGCCTTATTCTGGTGATCGTGGCTTTCTTCCGCGAGCTTTTCGGTTCGGGTTCGCTGCTGGGCTTCCGCATCGTTCCTGAGAGCTGGTATATCGCCGAGGGCGGTTTCTACTCCAACTGCGGCCTGATGCTCTTCCCGCCGATGGCGCTGATCATCGTGGGCTGCATCATCTGGGTGCACCGTTCGCGCAACAAGGATTTACAGGAAAAATAGGAGAATAGCGTATGGAATCATTGAATATCTTTATCCGGTCGATCTTTATCGACAACATGGTCTTCGCGTTCTTCTTCGGCATGTGTTCCTACATCGCCGTTTCGAAGAGCGTCAAAACCGCCCTCGGCCTCGGCGCCGCCGTTACGTTCGTAATGGTAATGACCGTGCCGCTGAACTACTTCCTGTATGAATACGTACTCAAGGCGGGCGCCCTCGCGTGGGCCGGGCTTCCGGACGTCAATCTGGACTTCCTGACCTTCATCGTCTTCATCGCCACCATCGCGGCTTTCGTGCAGCTGGTGGAGATGGCCGTCGAGAAGTTCTCGCCGACGCTTTACAGCCAGCTGGGCATCTTCCTGCCGCTGATCGCCGTGAACTGCGCCATCATGGGCGGCTCGCTGTTCATGCAGCAGAAGGTCGACGGCGGCGAACTGACGTCGCTCTGGCAGACGATCGTCTACGGACTCGGCTCGGGACTGGGCTGGTGGCTGGCGATCGTGATGATGGCCGCCATCCGCGAGAAGACGACCTATTCGCACATCCCCGCGGCGCTGAAAGGCCCTGGCATCGCCTTCATCATCACCGGTCTGATGGGTATCGCCTTTATGATTTTCTCGGGCATTCAGTTCTAACCTTTAAAAAAAGAGATTCCGATAAATGACTACAACGATTTTAATAGCGATTGCGGCCTTTCTGGCCATAACGCTCGTGCTGGTCGCACTGCTTCTCTATGCGAAGGCGAAACTGACCTCCTCGGGCGACGTCGTGATCGACATCAACGGCGGTGAGAAGGTCATCACGACCGAAAGCGGTTCGACGCTGCTTTCGACGCTGGCCAACAACAAGGTGTTCCTGCCTTCGGCGTGCGGCGGCGGCGGCTCGTGCGGCATGTGCAAATGTCAGGTGCTCGAAGGCGGCGGCGACATTCTGCCCACCGAGACGGGCTTCATCTCGCGCAAGCTGGCCAAGGACCACTGGCGTCTCGGCTGCCAGGTGAAGGTCAAGGAGAATATGAAAATCCGTGTTCCCGAGGCCGTGCTGGGCGTCAAGAAGTGGGAGTGCACCGTGGTCTCGAACCGCAATATCTCGACTTTCCTCAAGGAGTTCGTCGTGAAGCTGCCCGAGGGCGAGAACCTCAAGTTCCGCAGCGGCGGTTACATCCAGATCGACATTCCGAAGTACGACGCCATCAAGTTCTCGTCGATGGACGTGGACGAGAAGTTCCGCGCCGACTGGGACAAATTCAAGATGTGGGATCTGGTGACGACCAACCCCGAGCCGACGTTCCGCGCCTACTCGATGGCCAACCATCCGGCCGAGGGCAACATCATCATGCTCAACATCCGTATCGCCACGCCTCCGTTCGACAAGGCCACGGGCGGTTTTATGAAGGTCAACCCGGGTATCTGTTCGTCGTATGTCTTCTCGCGCAAGCCGGGTGACAAGATCACGATTTCGGGTCCTTACGGCGAATTCTTCCTGCCGGACAATCTGCCCTCGACGCAGGAGCTGATCTTCATCGGCGGCGGTGCGGGCATGGCTCCGATGCGCAGCCACCTGATGCACCTGTTCAAGACCGAAAAGACCGACCGTCCGGTGTCGTTCTGGTACGGCGCGCGTGCGCTGAAGGAGGTTCCCTATCTCGACGAGTTCCATCAGATCGAGAAGGATTTCCCCAACTTCTCGTTCAATCTGGCCCTCGACCGTCCCGATCCCGAGGCGGACGCCGCCGGAGTGAAGTACACGCCGGGCTTCGTGCACAACGTGCTCTACGAGAACTACCTCAAGAACCACCAGGCTCCCGAGGACTGCATCTACCTCATGTGCGGACCTCCGATGATGATCGCTTCGGTCGTCAAGATGCTCGACAACCTCGGCGTGCCGCCGGAGAATATCTTGTACGATAACTTCGGCAGTTAGTGAGTGCAATGACCACCAAAACGCCGTAGGCGAATAAAAGAGGAAGGACGGAAGATCGAATTGATTCGAAACTTTCGTCCTTCCTCTTTTATTGATCCCGCAGGGATTGTCGGTTCATTGCCGAACGCGGCCGAAGTCACGGAGCGCGGTTATCGCGAGCGGAGGCGAGCGATGCGACGTAACTTGCGCTCGGGGTGAGGATTCATTGCCGAACGCGGCCGAAGTCACGGAGCGCGGCTGTCACGGGCGGCGGGGCGAAAATCGGCGATGACGGAGGCGGGATGGTGCGGCGACGGGATGGTCTACGGCGGATGAGGGCGCGAATGGAACTTTCGGAGCCTCGGAATTTGGCGGATCGGAAATAAAACCGTAAATTCGGATAAACTTCAAATAGGGTGCTATGAGACTTGTCCTGGCGTTTGTCGCATTGTTGCTGTCGCTTCCCTTATCCCCGCAGGCAAGGCCGAAGGGATATGAGTTGGACTATTATCGGGTTCGTCTGGAATCTGTCGAGACCGATGGCGCCCGGGGCGGCGTTATCGGCAATCCCGAGAATGAGCAGGGATTCACCACGCCCGGCTACCGGGATTCCACGATCCGCGTCGTTTTCACCTTCGAGCCGACGCATGTCGATTTTTCCCTGACCAACGAGAGCGATTCCGACTTCGGAATCATCTGGGACGAGGCCGTCTTCGTGGATGGAGTCTCGAATGCCGCAGAGGGGGTGTTTCACCGGGGTGTGAAGCTGCTCGACAGACACGACGCGCAGGTTCCTTCCGTGGTCGTGAAGGGAAGCTGTGTTTCGGAGTCGCTTGCCGTCAAGAACCGGGTTTTTTACAGTCGCGACCTCAAACGGTGGGTATTCGAGAATCTCCTGCGGGATGCGGATAAGCTTACGCAGATAAAAATACTGTTGCCGATCGAAACCGCCGGAGGGCGTCGGGACTACCTGTTCGTGTTTTCCGTCCACTGGGAGAACCGGAAGGTCCGGGCCGAGTTCGATACGGGCCGGTGGTTTTACGTGTCGGAGAAATAGCCGCTTTCGGCCGGGCCGCTTTCACGTGCCGACGTTCCCATGGCTGCGTCCGGGGCGTGGCCGGGGCTTTGGGCGGACGGCGCATGGAAAAACACCCCGCAGGTCACAGGACCTGCGGGGTGTTCGGCTTCGGAAGCGCTGCCGGCGCGTCATTCGATGCCCTCGAACAGATAGGGGGCGTAGTTGTAGCCTTCGGCCTTGTAGACGGCGACCAGCGCCGGAATCCGGCGCACGAAATCGTTGTAATCCTTGCGGTCGTTGGCCCAGCCCGTCTCGGCGAGAGCCGCCATGCGCGGCAGGACCATGTGCTGTGCGTGGCGGATGTCCGCGATGTACTCCGTCCAGAGGTTGCACTGCACGCCCCTGATCCGTTTCTGGTCGGGCAGCGTGAGCCGGTCGCAGGGGTCGAGGCGGTAAGCCTGCCGCACCGAGACGTAGCGGGTGTTGCCCAGCGGTTCGTAACGCTCCGGGTCGGAGGTCTGGCTGTAATCGAAGTAACAGTACCATTTCGGCGTCATAATCACCGGGTTTCCCCGCTGTGCGGCCTTGATTCCGGGGTCGCTTCCGTTCCACGACATGATGTTCGCGGTTTTCGAAATGCCGCCCTGGAGGATTTCGTCCCAACCGATGATCTCCCGGCCGTGGGCGTGCATCCAGCGTTCGATGCGGTGGATGAAGTAGCTCTGCAACTGGTATTCGTCCTTGAGCCCCTCCTCGCGGATGCGCTGCTGGCAGAGGGGGCACGCCTTCCAGCGTCCTTTGGGACACTCGTCGCCGCCGATGTGGATGAGCTTCGAGGGGAACAGCGCGAGCACCTCCGTGAGCACGTCCTCGATGAATTCGAACGTCGTCTCCTTGCCCGCGCAGTAAACGTCGTCGCTGATGCCCCAATGGGTCCATACGGCATAGGGACCTCCCGTGCAGCCGAGCCACGGATAGGCGGTCAGCGCCGCCAGCCCGTGCCCGGGCATCTCGATTTCGGGAATCACCTCGATATGGCGCTCTGCGGCGTAGCTGACGATCTCGCGGATCTCCTCCTGCGTGTAGAACCCGCCGTAGGGTTTGCCGTCGTAAACGCCCTCTTTGTTCTTGTCGTAGCGTCCGACGAGCGTTTCCGCACGCCGGGATCCGATCTGGGTGAGCAGCGGATATTTTTTGATCTCGATCCGCCAGCCCTGATCGTCGGTCAGATGCCAGTGGAATTTGTTGATCTTGTGCAGCGAGAGGATGTCGATGTAGGTCTTCACGTCCTCGATCGGGAAGAAATGGCGGCAGACGTCGAGCATCGCCCCGCGGTAGGCGAACGTGGGCTTGTCGCGGACGACGCAGGCGGGAATCTCTCCTCCGGCGACCAGCTGCTGGAGGCTTCGAAGCCCGTGCAGCACCGCCTGGGGCGTCGATGCCGTGACCGTTATGCGCTGTCTGCCGACTTCCAGAAGGTACTCTTCGGCTTCGTAGCCCGGTTGCAGTTGCAGCGTCACGGCATGTTTTTCGGATGCGGCGGTGACGGCGGGTTTGGTTCCGGTGAGCTTGCCGACGGCGCGGGCGAAAATCTCCGCGGGCGTGCGCAGCCGTTCGTCCGTGATGACGACGGGCGTTCGGGGCGTCAGCCGGAACGATCCCGGCAGTTCTTCGACCTCGGCGGGGCGGGGTACGATGCGGACGCGTCCGTCGCAGGCTGCGAATCCCGGCAGACAGGCCTGGACGGCGAAAATCAGGAATAGAAGGTGTTTCACGGTTTGGATTCTGGTTGAGCGGTTAGGGAAGCCCCGCCTGCAAAACGTTTGCAGGCGGGGTGCTTCCGGATAGGGTTATTTGTTGTAACGTACGCCGATGTAGGAGAAGGCGATCTCTCCGGTGGTGATGATCTGGTCGTCGAACTCGCCGTCTTCCTTGCCGCCGGCTTTCTTGTTCGCGGCCGAGAAGCGGATGCATACGTCGTCCTTGCCGAGCAGTTCGAGCGGCAGAGGTACGTTGATGTACTTGTAGCCGGCGCACTGCCAGTAGAGGGTGTAGTTCCAGTTCACGATGTCGGGGACCTGGAATTCGGTGATCGGGTTCCAGTCGTCGCGGTTGTTGTCGCCGTGCTCCGACCAGTCGACCCTGATGTAGCGGGGGCCTCCGATGATGCGGTTCTGCATGGCTACCTGCATCGAGAGCACATCGGTCGAGATGCCCTGCGTCGAGAAGTGGAGCAGCCACGCTTCGCTGCGGTCGGTTTCGGTGTTCCACCACTGGCACTTGTTGGTCCAGGCCGAGAATTCCGCGCTCGTCAGGTTTCCCTTGCCGTCGTGGTTGGTTCCGGGGTCAGAACACATTTGTTTGCCGTTTTCGACGACGCCGTTTCCGTTGATGTTGCCTTTATTGGTGCCGCCCCAGGGTTTCTCTTTGTCGGGGTTGGATTCGTTGCCGATGGGGCCGAGGTAGCTCGGGTCGCTCACGCCCCAGCCTGCGTCGCCCGATTTCTCGTCGGGATGGGTGAAGGTCAGGTAGCCGTTGTCGCCGGTCGTGGGGCGGAAGATGTGGCTTTCGAGCTTGCCGTAGCGGTATTCGGTCAGGAGGGCCGAGAAGCTGTTCTCGAAATCCTTCTCCAGCGCGATGTCTTCGCGGGTGAGGTGGCGGATCTGGTAGCGGCCGATGTCGCCCATGTCCTTCGATCCCATCCAGACGAAGCGGTCGTGGGTCTCGTGAACCAGTACGCCCGAGATGTTCCCCGAACCGTAGGGCAGCATGCTGCCGTCGCGGCGGTATTTGCAGGTGGTGTTGGTCAGCATGTAGAAGCTGTCGCCGTTCTTGTCGCGCACCAGCATCGGGTATTTCGTTTCGCGGTTGGCATTGGTGCTGCGTGCATAGCCTTCGTTGATCGGCGTCAGGCTGCCTTTGCGTATGGGAAGCTCGCAGTCGGCCAGCGTTACCCAGGTGTATACGTCCATGTCGGTCAGCTCGTTGTAGCGCTTCACCTTCTGCGGAATGTCGGCCGCCGAGCCTGACACCGAGGACATGACCATCGCCGAGGTGACTTTCTTGAGAATGTAGCGTTCGGGGTTCGACTCCGCTTCGACCGTGACGCCCTTGAGCAGGATGCGGACCTTGCTGTAACGTTCGAAGATGTTGTCGTCTTCGGTCACGGTCTTGATCATAAAGCCCTGCGAACCGTCGAGGCTCTGGATGTAGGCCGTGCGGTAGGTCTCGGTGTAGTCGATCGAGGTCTGTCCCGTCATCATGTTCTCGCCGTTGTTGCCGTTGCCGATGTCGCTGATGATGCGTCCCTCGATGTAGACGTCCTTGTTGACGATGCCCACCAGGTCGCGCACCTCGCTGAACGAGATTTCATGCCCGAACTCGTTCTTGGCGTTGGCCTGCGTGAGGTAGACCGTCGAGGAGATGGTCCGGTTCCACCCGTCGCGGTAGCTGAGGGTGATGCGGGCGTTGCGCAGGGCTTCGGGGTCGGCGTTGGGGTCGGTCTGGAGAATCAGGAACCCGTTGCTGATGTCGAGGTCCGAAATCCATCCGCCCTCGTCGGCGCTCGTGTAGACGATCGACTGCCGGAGGTCCTCCAGTTCGAGGTTGGTGGAGAGCTGCGCCGTCGCCTGTCCGCCGTCGCCGAGCACCATGATGCTGCGGGTCGAGAAGTCCAGTTTCGGGGTGATGAAGCCCTCCTGTTTGATGTATACGGTATCCGCGCGGTTGTGGGTCCAGAGGCGGATACCCTCCATGCGGGGGAAGCCGTCGTTGGTCGTGGCCTGGAATTTGAAATAGTCGTCGCCCGTGAAATGCGTTCCGCGACCCTCGGTGTCGAGCGTGAGCCATCCGTTGTCGGGATTGATCAGTTCGATGTCGTAGGGTTGGTTGGCGAGGACCGGAATGCTCCCCGTGCCGCCTTTCCAGGGGGCTATGATCTCTTTCTTGTAGGGGCCGAACTCGGAGACGCGGGTCTCTTCGCCGTTGTCTTTTTCGCAGGCCGTGAGCGCCAGCCCGCCCAGCAGCGGGAGCAGCAGCCTTCGGTACAATGATTTTATCTGTTTCATCGTGGTCTGAATTTGGTTTCGCGCATCGGCGGGGGAGGGACGCGCCCTCCCCGCCTGAGCGGTTTATTTGTTACTCTTTACGGCTATGGTTCCGAAACGCATCGGCGAACGCTTGTTGGCCGCCATGTCGGATGTGATCGTGCCCGTGTCTCCCTGGTCCACCGTGGCGGTGTTCGAGGCGATGCACTGCGTGCTCCGGGCCTTGATCAGCAGCGTGACCTCCGGGCGGTTGCGCAGGGCGTCCGGCAGGATGAACACGCGGTCGGCGTAGCCCGGGACGGCGCAGTAGGAGAGGTCTTTACCGCCTGCTCCCTGCCAATAGACGAACGGCCGGCAGCAGAAGCCCGATTCGGGCAGCACGGTGAAGTTTACCCCGTCGGTCGAGTACTCCACCTGCCAGTAGACGGGGCCGTAGATGCTCGTGCCGCCGGCGTTGCCCTGCGAGTTGGTGAAGTTGAGCGAGAGGTTTGCGCCGGCGCCCTCGGTCGAGAATTTCAGCGCCACGGCGTAGCCCGTGTTTTCGGCGAAGTCCCACCAGTAGGTGTTCTCGAATTTCAGGGCGTTCTTGCTGTTCAGCCCGGCGCTGGTCGTGAGTCCGTTGTACTCGTTGTCCAGGAGGTATTTGGCTGCGGGGTCGGTGCACCAGAGCGAGCCGTTGCCCCTATCCGGGGCGATCGTTCCGTCGGCGTTGGTCCTGACCTCGGCGTTGTTCCAGTTCCACTCCACGAGCGTCTGGCGGTTGGAGCTCGACTCCGAAGCGGCGAGGTCGATCTCCTCCTTTTCGAGCACGCGGACCGAGTAACGGCCGATGTACCCCTCGTTGGTGTAGCCGTAGCGGGGCTGGAGGTCGTGGACGATGACGCCGCTCAACGTGCCCTTGCCTTTGGGCATGCCGCTGCCGTCGCGCCGCCAGGGAGTCTTGTTGTTGACCAGCATCGAGATCGCGCCGCCGTCCTTGTCACAGAGCGTTCGGGGTACGCAGCTGGTGTGGTTGGCCGTTCCGAAATAGCCTTCGTTGACGTTGGTGTAGCTGCCGTCGGGCAGGGCGAATTCCACCTCCCGGAGCGAGACGTAGGTGTAAATGTCCTCGTCGGTGAGCTGGCCGATCGACTTCTCCTTGCGGATGAGGTCGCTGGCCGCTCCGGGATTGCGCTCTGTTACAGCCTGGGCGGACGTTTCTACGAGGCCGAGGAGATCTTGAGCGGCATCCGCGACACGGTGCACGTCAGCCGCCGGGCGCTGCAATCCTATTATGTCGCCCGGCATCGCATGAACCGCGAACTCTACGCCCTGACCGAGCCGGGCGAACGCCGCGACCTTTTCCGCCGGCGCGAGCACTATTATGCGGTCAGCGCGGCGGAAATCAGCGAGGACACCTTCACGAGCCTGTACTACGGGTATATGGATGCCATCGTCCGCAAGGACTGGTCCGAGGCTTCGACCCTCTGCGACAGCCTGCTGGTCTCGGTCCCTTCCGATTCCCACTCCTACGCCAAGGCCGCCAACCACAAGGCGCAGCTCGAGGGGAAGGCGGGGCGTCCCGACGAGGAACTCGCCTGGTTCATACGTTCGGCCATGGCCGACATCCAGTCTGCCGTGCGTGACCACGGGTCGCTGTGCGCCGTCTCCGAGGAGCTTTTCAACCGGGGCGACGTCGATCGGGCGATGGATTATATCCGCGTGGCGATCCGCGACACGCGTTTCTTCAACTCCCCGAGCCGCTCGTGGCGCGACATGGCCATCCTGCCGCAGATTGAGGCGGCTTACAGCGAGCGCAACGCCCGCCTGCACACGATGTACATCGTGCTGATCGTCGTCATCCTGCTCTTTTTCGTCTCGGCCGTCGCCGCGGGGCTTTACGTGCTGTCCCGCAACCGGAAGCTCTGCGCCGTGCAGCAAACCCTCCGCGAGTCGAACGACAAACTCAACGGTCTGGCCCGGAGCCTGCGCGAGACGAACGACCGCCTGAGCGCGCAGAACCTCCGGATCGCCGATGCCAACCGGATCAAGGAGGTCTATATCGGGGGCTTTCTCCAGACGATTTCGGAATATATCAACAAACTCTCGGGTACGTATCAGTATGTCAACAAGATGCTGCGCGACGACCGGATCGCCGAACTCCGCCGCGAATACGCCCGCAGCAACGTCCGCAACGACGAGCTGAAGGAGTTCTATGCGCTTTTCGACAAGACCTTCCTCGGGCTTTTTCCCTCGTTCATCGACGAGATGAACGGCCTGCTTGCCGACGAGGCCCGCACCGAGGGGCGTCACGACGGCGAACTGACCACCGTGCTGCGCATCTACGCGCTGATCCGCCTGGGCATCACCGACACGGCGACCATCGCCGCGCTGCTGCACTGTTCGATCCGCACCGTCTACAACTACCGCTCGTTCACCCAGCGGCACTCGCGGCCCGACGTCGGCGACCTGGAACAGCGTGTGCAGCTGATCGGGTTGAACGGGATCGCCGCCCGGTCCTGACGGAGCCGCGTGTGCCGAAAAGCGTAAAATAACGCTGTTCCGGCAATTTTAACCTCCCGGCCGTAACAACGGCCGGGATATTTTCTTATATTTGTTTTCACCTTACTTGATTAGTTTGCAGAGGCATACAACCAACTAACTATAATTTATGATATGAACATTCCTTCGATTTTCTGGATCGTGCCTGCCGCGTCCGTCGTCGCCCTGTCCTTCGCATGGGCGTTTTACCGCCTGATGAAGCGCGAGGACGAGGGTACGCCGCGCATGCGCGAGATCGCCGCGCACGTGCGCAAGGGCGCCATGGCCTACCTGCGCCAGCAGTACAAGGTCGTCGGCATCGTCTTCGCGGTGCTGGCGCTGTTTTTCGCCTGGCTGGCCTACGGCGCCGGGGTGCAGAACGGCTGGGTTCCCTTCGCCTTCATCACCGGCGGCTTTTTCTCGGGGCTTGCGGGCTACTTCGGCATGAAGACCGCGACCTACGCTTCGGCCCGTACGGCCAATGCCGCGCGGCAGTCGCTGGACCGCGGCCTGAAGGTCGCATTCCGCAGCGGTGCGGTGATGGGACTGGTGGTCGTGGGCCTCGGCCTGCTCGACATTTCGTTCTGGTACGTCATTCTGAACCATTTCGTCGAGGTCGCCGGGCCGCAGAAGCTCGTGGTCATCACCACGACGATGCTGACCTTCGGCATGGGCGCCTCGACGCAGGCGCTC
>ERZ773134.2468-NODE-2468-length-13105-cov-15.079310_pt1 | contig 13105 bp, 2 predicted proteins | sample MGYA00580856_ERZ773134 | MGnify/ENA primary metagenome ERZ773134 (study PRJEB29015, sample SAMEA2737823) | human gut metagenome | biome: human gut; feature: human-associated habitat; material: faeces | place: China | collected 2012 ... | reverse complement strand
ATTCATTTGACGACGATCCGTCGAACAGCGTCGACAAGATCATGGAACGCCATGTTGACTCGACCCGCAGCATCGTCGTGATCGTGCTCGACAAGTACCAGCCCGCCCCACCGAACTATGATCTGACCGTCAGCACGCAGGCCGGCGGCACGTTCACCCAGGCCGGCGCGACCGGCGACGTGTCCGACGCGATCACCACGAGCCGTGGCAACAGTTCGATCAGCGAGAACGTGACGGGCACCATCACCCTGCATTGGACCGGACTGGACGGCACGACCCGCACCGCGTCCAAACAGTTCACGCAGGACAACAACACGACCCAGTCCGTGTCGTTCGGTTTCAGGGACGTGGACAAGACATGGAAATCCTGGCCCGCCGGCTCCTACTATTACGACGTGAACGTCCCGAAGCAGGGCAAGATGAAGGCTGACGCAGGCCATGCGGGCGCGGCCGATGCGAGGGAATCCTGGAAGCCGGTACCGACCCCGCCGTCGAAGAAGCTCACCAACGCGGCCGGCCAGCAGGTCACTTCCGACGCGCAGCAGATCGCGTCCGGTTCCTTGTACACGGCGCACATCACCGCGCAGTCGAACGCGAGCGAGCATTTCTGGCTGTACGACACGATCGACGTGACCGCGCAGAAGGTCCTGATCGGCGGCACCGACGGGGACGATGTTTCGAAGGTCACCGTGACCGACCAGGACGGCAACGCCGTCAAGGCCGACATCACGGTCGATGACAGCCAGCCGGGCAAGCGCATCGTCAAGGCGCACGTGTTGAATCCCGCGTCCGGACAGTACACGCTGAACGTGCCCCAGTCCGCGACCCCGACCGGTTCAGACTACACCATTCCGGACGATAGCCAGGCCTGCTGGACCGGCGACGAATACGGCAGCACGGACAAGAGCCACTGCCAGACCGGCAACAGCGAACAGGTCGGCAAGGTCACCCCGAAGCCCGACAAGGTGTGGGTGCTGGACTCCAACGGCGCGCTGCACGCCGAGGATCCGGAGCATACGAACGACAAGGGCAGCGACAATCGTACGTTCGTGACCGGCGACGCGATCGGCGCCGTCGTCAACGGACGCATCCCCGCCCACCTGCTCAACCCGTTCACCTCCTATTCGATCACCGACAACTGGACCGCGTCGGCCCAGTGGATCGACTGGAACCACAAGGACCAGGTCAGGGTGTACGTGGACGGCAAGGACGTGACCGACCAGTTCGACATCACGATCGACACGGCGAAGCACACGACCACCGCAACCGCGAAGGGCGGCTTCCTCACGAAGACCGCGTTCGGTACCGCCGACCGCAAGGTCAAACTGTACATCGGCGGCATCGTCAGGCAGGTTCCGAACGCCCAGGCCGCGGCCGACCAGAAGAAACTGACCAACAAGGCCACCGAAACCTGGAACAACGAATCCCGGCCGACCAACGAGCCGCCGGTCTGGGTGCGCAATCCGAAGCCCGACAAGGTATGGAGCGCCGACCAGGGCCAGGCCGCGAACGCCGAGGACACGGCGTGGGCCAACAACGTCAACGCGGACACGCACACGTTCGTCCAGCAGGACGATTTCGGCGTGACCGTCAACGGCCTGCTGCCCAGGAACCTCGCCAGGAAGATGAGCTCCTACGAATTGGGCGATGATTTCTCCAAGAGCGCCAGGAACATTGATCTCGACTCCGCGACCGTGACCGTCACCATCGACGGCAAGGACGCGAAGAACCTGTTCGACGTGCACAAGCAGGACGACAGGGTGTGGATCACCGCGAAACAGTCGCTGCTCGACACGACCTACAACCAGGCCGCCGACCGCAAGGTCCGCATGACCATCAAGGGCGCGTTCACCAAGGACGTGCTCAAGGCCGGCCAGAAGGTCCAGCTCACCAACGGCGATTGGGAGAAATGGAACCAGCAGACCGTGCCCGGCAACGAGCCGCCCGTCAAGGAGTGGAGCCCGAACCCGGACAAGAGCTGGATCAAGCTCGGCGATGACGGCACCTGGCAGGCCGTGGTCGATCCGGACGAGACGAACAAGACCGGCGCCGACACGTTGAAGTTCCTCGACGGCGACCAGGTCGCCAGCATCGTCAACGGCGTCATCGCGTCCGACCTCGTCAAGGTCACCGACATCAAACTGACCGACGATTACGCGAACGCCGACTACATCTGGGACCTCGCGTCCGACCAGTCGCAGATCCGCGTGTACGAGGCCGACGCCACGACCGACGCGGCGTCCTCCGTCGCGGACATCGCGAACAAGGGCCGTGACGTGACCGACCAGTTCGACATCACCGTGGCGGGCACCAAGGTCACCGCGACCGCGAAGCCGGAATACCGTGCCGCGCAGGCCGGATTGAAGAATCCGAAGCAGATCAGCCTGCTCCTGCCTGGCGTCGTGAACTTCGCCAACGGCAAGGGCGCGGCCCAGGTCCGCAAGGACTTCGGGAAGCACGCAGGCGACGAGCTCACGTTCTGCGAGAATCCAGACGGGTCGAAACTGACCAACAAGGGTTCCGAGAAGGTCAACAACGAGTCCCAGCCGACCAACGAGCCGTACATCTGCGGCTACGTTCCGCCGGTCAAGAAGAAGGTCATCGCGGAAGGCAGCCAGGGCGGCGCGAACAACGACGCGAACGACAAGGTCGTGTATCCGGGCCAGAAGGTCGAATACAGGCTCACCACGCAGCCGAAACTGCCCTCCGACCTCGGATACCGGATCGTGTCCATCCAGGACACCGACGTGTACGACCGGTACCTCGAACCCGACCAGCAGACCCTGGAGGTCACCGACCTCGCCACCGGCGACCAGCTGACCACCAGTGATCCGCAGATGGGCGTCGAAGGCGACTACACCGTCGCCTGGGACAACGCCAACCACCAGTTCACCATCACGTACTTGTCGGAGTATGTGGCCGAACACTGGCAGGCCGGCTCCCACCCGCAGGTCCAGGTCCGTTTCGAAGGCACCGTCGCGAAGGACGCGCCGACCGACCGCAAGGTGGACAACCAGTGGATGCTCACCCTGAACAATTCGATCACCCCGTCCAACATCGTCGACAACCTGCCCCCGAAGCATGATCCCTCCAAGAAGGACAACCAGTCCAAGGAGCAGGGCGACCCGTCCGTCAGCATCGACGGGAAGACCATGCTGCTGGGCGACACCGGCAACTACGTCGTCACCCTCGACCTGAAGCAGACCAACAACGCATACCGCGTGTGGAAGGCCGGCATCACCGATGATTTCGACGACGAGCATCTCGCCATCGACGGAACCAAGATCGAAGTGCTCGACTCCAAGGGCCAGGACGTGACCGGCAAGTTCAACATCCAGATCAAGGACGGCGTCGCGTACGTGTACGCGAAGACCGTGGACACGTGGATTCCGAAGAAGGGCGTCACCGTGAAGGGCGATCCCCAGCCGACGGACCTCGCCGCCTACGCGTCCTCGTCCAAGCATGATCCGCTTTCCGATCCGAGCATCGACCAGAACCTCCTCGGCCAGGAATACCAGATCGTCATGCCGTACAAGGTCGTCAAGGTCGAGGACGGCTACACGGTGAGGAACAAGGCCATCCAGGTCACCAACGACCTGACCCGGGAAACCAACGAGGTGTCCAACCCGCTCAAGGAAATCAACCCCGCCAAGGACGTGACCGTCAAGGTCGGCGGCGAAAGCATCGACGGCAGGAGCGTGTACAAGGATCGCACGTTCCTCTACCAGCTCGACAGCTCCATCATCCCGGCCGGCCGCGCCTACCCGCAGGTCGACCAGTGGAGGATCGTGGACCCGCTGAACACCGAGTACGACCAGTACACGGGCCAGTGGGCCGTGTACGCGAGCCGTGACCTGTACAGGGACGGCAAGGTGATCGCTGCGAAGGGCGACAAGCTCGCCGGCAGCGGCTTCGACGGCTCGAAGTTCGGTGGCGACCTGTTTACCGCCGCGGCCGACGCCAACGGCGTGGTCACCGTCGAAGCGACCGAAGCGTACCGTACCCTCGTGTCCGCGGACAACGAGCATGAGGCCGGCTGGCGCGCGTACATCCAGTGCAAGCGCCTGAAGGTCTCCGACCGCGTCGAAAACCGGTTCACCGAATACTTCAACGACAAGGAGTTTGAATCCAACATCGTGTGGACCCGCACTCCGGACATGACCCCGTCGATCCACATCGAGAAGTACGACGTGGCCTCCGGCGAACAGGCCGGCGACCGCGACGACGTGAAGGACGCGTTGAAGATGGCCGGCGACAGCCAGCAGATCGCGTTCAAGATCACCAACACGTCCAAGACGGACTCCTCGACCGGTGAGGGCGCCTGGTATCTCGCCAAGGACCTCAAGATGGTCGACAGGACCATCGCGGGCGAGGGCGACGTCACGGACCTGAAGTATCCGGACAACTGGGACACCCTCGTGCTCAAGCCCGGCGAGTCCACCATCATCACCGGCACCCTCAAGGGCGTCGAGCAGGGCGGCAAGCACACCGACCGTGTCAAGGTCACCGGCACGCCGCTCGTCGAATGCCCCGTCACCGACCAGTTCGGCGGCCAGCAGTCCACCGACGGCAACCAGACCGGCGACACGAAGGTCGACGGCGACGCGTCCGACACGACCGGCCTCAAGCAGGTCAAGGTCGGCGACAGGACCCTGTGCGAGGACACCACCGTGGAATCCAACACGGACGACTGGAGCGGATACCGCGAGGATCTCGCCACGACCGGCGCGACCATCGTCGGCATTCTGCTCGCAGTCGGCGCGTTCGGCTCCATCGGCGTGACCCTCATGGGCGCACGCCGCAGGACCGCGGCCTCAAGCCACGCCGCGCACTCCGGCAAGTGACCGGGACGGCCCCGTCCATCATGACCCATGGCGGACGGGGCCCGCATAATCCTGCGGGACACGGGTCCTATCCTCCGTAGCCCGCTCCTTTTCCGAAGGGCCATCGCCACCATGGCGATGGCCCTTCTCTCATATGGACACTCCCCCGTCCCAATATCCGGCGTCATCGGATGGCGTGCATGTGAACCATTCGGAAGATCCGACATGCCGGCGTCCGCCGCCGGCATGTCGGATCCGTGTGCGTCCGGCCAACGGGCGCATGGAAAGACAATCACCAAAGGAGACCAATCCGGTATGGATATGAAGAAGATCTCAGCCGCGTGCGCGACCGCCGCCGCGCTGGCCGCATTATGCGTTCCGGGAGCCGCGTTCGCCGCGGACGGCACGCTCACGCTGAACGCGGGCGATGGCAGCACCCTCGCGGGCCACAGCTTCACCGTGTACAAGCTTGCCAACTACAACGACGTCGTCAAGGACGGCGCGAACGTGAAGAGCGTGAGCGCTTCCTCCCCGGACGCCGCGGCCGACGCGTGGGTCAAGGCCGCGTTGAACAAGAACGGCGTGACCTACAACACATCCGAGGGCCGTAACGCCGCGGAGCAGCTGCTGCGCCTGCAGACCGATTCGAACACGCTGCGCAAGGTCGCCGGCACCCTGCAGTCCACCGCCGCGGCCAGCAAGGTCACCGCGGTCAAGACCAACCAGACCTCCACCACCGGCAGTCTGAACCTGACCCTGCCGGAAGGCTACTACCTGGTCGTCGACGCTCAGGGCATCCCGATCCTCGTGTCCACCACCATCGGAGGCGCGACCAGGATGAGCAACGGACAGGTCCTCGGCTCCACCCAGATCAAAACCAACGTCACCAAGATCGACAAGAAGATCAAGAGCGTGGACGGCACGTGGAAGGACTCCGCGGCCGCGACCAACGGCGAGACCCGCGACTTCAAGGCCACGTTCACCGTGCCGAACAAACTGGCCGTGGACACCATCACCCTCGAGGACCACATGACCGGCATCACCTACATCGACGGCTCGTTCCACGCGAGTGTCGACGGCACGGACATCACCGACCAGTTCGGCGCCATCGGCAAGGACAAGATCACCGCCGCGGCCGGCAAGACCCAGACCGACGGCACCGGCTTCAAGGTCACGAGCCTGCAAAGCCTCGTGGACACCTACCAGGGCAAGCAGGTGACCGTGACCTATCAGGGCAAGGTCGTCAACGCGTCCAAGGCCAACAAGGCCATCAACCAGATCATCCTCACGTCGAACTGGCTGCCGTCCGTCATCCCGCCGGACGTGCCGACCCCGAACCCGGGCACCGACGAAACCCCGGTCCCGACCTACGACGTGAACCTGAAGAAGATTAGCGCCGCGGACGGCAGCAAGACCATCCAGGGCGCGAAGTTCAAAATCCACAACGACAGCCTGAACCAGTGGTACACGTGGGATTCGGCCTCCAACCAGTGGACGTTCGGCACGGACGAGTCCAAGGCGACCGAGTTCTCCACGGACGCGCAGGGCGTCATCAACTTCACCCGCCTGGGCGCCGGCACGTACACCGTGAAGGAAACCCAGGTGCCGACCGGCTACTTCACGTTCGTCAAGCCGAGCTTCACGATCAAGATCACCGACGACGGCCACGTGACCATCGCCGGCAAGGACCAGCCGGGACTCACCGGCAAGGTCACCAACGCCGACGCCAACGCGAGCACACCGACCGCTGTGGTGAAGAACATCGACAACATCACCCAGCTGCCGCAGACCGGCGCGACCACCATGGCCATCATGATCGTCGGCGCGTTCGCGATCATCCTGGTCGCCACCGCTACCGGCTGGGGCGCGTACCGTATCCGCCACGAGAACATGGGCGACGGTCCGATCGCGGCCTGACCCTTTCCCCGGACGATTCCACGGCAGCAGGGGCGGGGAGGCTTCGCCTCTCCGCCCCTGCTGATCCTTTCATCAGAGGACTTTTCTAAAAACAATATGAAGGAATGAAAAAAGAATGGGATTCCTCACAAGACTCATCGCCGGCCTGGTCGCCGCGTCCACGTTGGGCGCGGGGCTGGCCGGCACCGCCGGTGCGGTAGACACGACCGGCGCGACCGGGGACGCGAAAGGCGTCGTGAAGCTCGCATCCGACGACACGAGCGGCCTGCCGGACCATCTGGTGAATGGCGATTTCAGCGTGAACTACAAAGACCAATGGCTGACCGGCGGTTGGAACTGGACATCCATCACCCCTGATGGCAAGTACCTGAACTCCGTCCGCAACTGGAACGACAGCGCCACAATCTGGAAGACCGTCAATGGTTGGGACAAGACTAAATTTGGCTGGTCCAGCACCCAGAAGGACGATACCGACAACATCCAGCACAAGGCCGGCGCGGTCGAAATCCAATATGACAGCCAGGCTGACAACGTGTACGCGGAACTCTGCGCCTACGAGAAGGGCACCGCGATCTACCAAGACATCAAGACCGTCCCCGGTACGCTGTACAAGATCCGGTTGAAGCACGCCAGCCTGTACAGCGGCTATCTCGACAAGATGCAGGTCATGGTCGGCGCGCCCGGCCATGAGCAGGCCGTAGAGATGACCCGCACCAGCGTGAACGGCAACGGCGACACACTCAACGAGAAGTCCACCACCATCGCCACGAAGGTGTCCAACACCGGTGAACTGGACCGCAACCACGAGAACCAATGGGAAACGTATGAGGGCACGTATGTGATCCCGGATGGTCAGACCACCACCCGGTTCACCTTCCGAAGCGTCGCCGCCGAGTCGATGGACCGCGGCAACCTGCTCGACGACATCGTGTTCGACAAGGCGTACCGCCTGAACTACGACAAGAACGCGTCCGACGCCTCCGGCCAGGTTCCGTCGAACGAACGCGGCAGGGAGAACACCGTTCAGCCCGCCAAAGCCAAGACCACAGGCAGTGTGAAGACAGTCGCGGACGACGATTCGTCCAAGTCGTTGACCGTGAATCCGGGCTTCGACGTGCCGGACTATTCGAAACTCGATGACGGCGGACTGCACTGGATGTACGTGAGTCCCGCCGAAGGCAAAGCGTGGTCGTATTACGACTACATCAACCCCGCCCAGCCGAAACATCAGGTCGCAGGACTGAGCCAGGCGACGTTCGGCTGGCAGGAGCTGACCGGCGGCGACTATAAGACCACCTTGTTCGAACTTCACCAGGAGAAGGACGGCAATGTGTGCGCGGACGTGCATGGCAGCCGTACCATCGGCCAGACCATCGACACGCAGGCGGGTGTGGCATACACCGTGAGCATCCGCCATTCGGGTCGATCCAAGGGCAACGCTGGCAGCGTGCAGGTGCTCGTCGGACCGGACAAGAACCATTTGCGGCCGTTGGAGATGAGCCGTATGAACGTGTCCCGCACCGGCGCGAAATACGGTGACAGGACCGGCAAGGTCGGCACGGTCATCACCACGCACTCCGATTCGGTGGACTCCACCGAGGGCGACCACCCCGCGTGGGACCATTCCGACGATTGGGAGACGTATTCCGGCACGTATGTCGCAACCGGCGGCAAGACCGTATTCGCCTACCGTGGCGTCGACAAGAACGGCAACGCCGTCTCCGGTACCGACTCGGCCGCCGACTCCGTGATCGACGACCTGAGCTTCAAACTCGCCTACCCGCTCGTCTACGACAAGAACGCGGGCGACGCGACCGGCAGCGTGCCATCCAGCCAATACGGCAAGGAGAACACCGTCCAACCCGCCAAAGCCAAAACCAACGGAACCGTGAAGACCGTCGTGGATACCTCTGACGGATTGCCGACCGAATTGGTCAACGGTGATTTCGAATATCCGGGAGCTGATGTCTTAAGCCAGAACCTTCGTGACAAGAAGAGGAACTGGTGGGGTGTCAGCCGCAAGGACAAGATGGTCTACGAGTCCGATAATCCCACCAAATGGGTCTCCCTCCCGTCGACCTTCGATTCGGATAGATTCGCGTGGGATTCCAGCGAGGCCGGAAAAACGTCTGGCGTCCAGGAGGGGTCCTCGCAATGGCATACGAACGAGGTCGAACTTCAAAGGGATTCACGTACGGGCAACATGTACGCCGAGCTCTCTCCATATCAGGCACAGAGCAGCATCCGCCAATACATCCGCACCACGCCCGGTGCCCTGTACAAGGTGCGGTTGAAGCATGCCAGTTTGAGCAGCGAGTATTTGGACAAGATGCAGGTTCTAATCGGGGCGGATGGAAACGAGCAGCCGGTGAGGATGACCCGTGTCGAGTCCCAGAACGGGCTTGACGCCATCGGGGAGTCCACGGCATCCACGACCATTTCGACCCACGCATCGAACAAGGCCGAGATCTCATGGGGTTCCGGGCTTGGATATCATTCGTCACGGAACCATGACGGACAGTGGGCGACTTATGAGGGAGTCTATGTAGCCACTTCCGATGTGACGGTGTTCACGTTCAAGAGCGTTGACTCGCCGTCCTTCAACACCGGAAATCTGTTGGACGACGTGGCTTTCACCAAGGCATACAAGCTCACCTATGACAAGAACTCGGCCGATGCGTCCGGTCAGGTTCCGTCGAACCAGCGTGGCAAGGAGAACACCACCCAGCCCGCTAAGACCAAGACCAGCGGAACCGTCAAGACCGTCGCGGATACCAACGCCAGCCTGCCGGACCATCTGGTCAACGGCGACTTCAGCGTGAACTACCACGACCAGTGGAAGGACAGCTTCGGCGGCTGGACCAGCATCGACCCGAACGCGGGCAAGACCCTGCACGCCACCAGTCTTCCCAATGGCTCCAGCTGGAAGTGGACCGCCATCAACGGGTGGGACAAGTCCAAGTTCGGCTGGACCAGCACCCAGAAGGCCGGAAGCAACGTCCAGCAGAAGGCCAACGCGGTCGAACTCCAGTACGACGACTCCACCGCCGACAACGTGTACGCGGAGCTCTGCGCCTACGAGGCCGGCACAGCCATCTACCAGGACATCAGGACCGTGCCCGGCACCCTGTACAAGGTGCGGTTGAAGCACGCCAGCCTCAACAGCACGTACCTCGACAAGATGCAGGTCATGATCGGCACGCCCGGCCACGAGCAGCCCGTCGAGATGACCCGCACCAGCGTCAACGGGCACGGCGATAAACTCAACGAGAAGTCCACGACCATCGCCACCAAGGTCACGAACGGCAACAACCGCCACCACGCCGACCAGTGGGAGACCTACGAGGGCACCTACCTGATCCCCGACGGGCAGACCACGACCCGCTTCACGTTCAAGAGCATCGATTCCAAGCAGCTCGACTACGGCAACGTGCTCGACGACATCGTGTTCGACAAGGCATACCGCCTGGACTACGACAAGAACGCTTCGGATGCCACCGGCGAGGTTCCGTCGAATCAGCGCGGCAGGGAGAACACCACCCAGCCCGCCAAGGACAAGACCTCCGGCAGCGTGAAGCTCGTGGCGGATGATGATGTGGTGGAATACGCCGCCAACGGCTTGCCGAAGCAGATCATGAACGGTGATTTCGACCATGATTGGCGGAACATCGTCGGCCAGTCCAGGATGAGCGCGAAATACAACTTCGCGAACGTCGACCCGGTGCACGGCGACGTGGAGATCAGCGGACCGTTGAACGGCAAGGGCGAGGCGTCCAAGCACTGGGTCCACCTCAACGGGTTCGACGCCGCCAAGTTCGGCTGGAAGTCCAACCAGACCGACACCAGGGTCGACGGGCGCGGCGGCATCGTCGAGATCCAACGCTCCAAGGCGAACGACAACATGTACGCCGAGATCACCGCATCGCAGGCCAACACGTACCTGTACCAGGACATCGACACCGCGCACGACTCTCCGACCGTGTACACCGTGAAACTCCGTTACGCGCATCGTAACGGCACCGTCGACTCCAACGAGAAGATCCAGATCCTCGTCGGAGCGCCCGGTCATGAGCAGCCGGTCGATATGACCCGCATCGCTTCCGACCGGGGCAACAAGGTGGGCGAGAAGTCCACCACGGTGAACGCTCCCAACACGGACGGCTGGCTGGGCTCGTGGGACACGTTCCAGGGTTCGGTGGAAATCCCCGCCGGCCAGCCTGTCAGCAGGTTCACGTTCAAGGCATTGGGTTCCGTCGATGGTGTTACCGGCAACCTGATTGACGATGTGCAGTTCAAGCTCGCCTACCCGCTCTCCTACGACAAGAACGCGCAGGACGCGACCGGCGGCGTGCCATCCAGTCAATACGGCAAGGAGAACACCGTCAAGCCCGCCAAAGCCAAGACCACGGGCAGTGTCAGACTCGCGGCTGACAAAACCGCTTCCGGCCTGACTGTGCATGATCTTGAGATGAACGACGTACCCGCGGATTACCGTCAGTTCATATTGAGCACCACCGATACAAGGCTCTCGCAGGTCGAGTTCGAGGACGGCGCGTGGTACAAGTCCACTGACCCCTCGTCCCAAGGCATGTGGCCGTTGAGAATCGGCTCCTCATTGACCATCCCGTCCGTGGGCGATTGGACCGATCCGTCCGGCAAGACCCACCAGATCAGCATGACCATGCGGTTGAAGGATTGGAACGGTGGCAGCGTCAGCGAACTGTACCGGTTCGACGGGCACGGGAACATCGTCGGCGACGGAAGATTCTGGATCAACACGGCCTACGGTTCCGGCTATTCCAGCCTGCCTGCCAAGGTCAAGGCGGCCATGGGCGGAGTCGACACGTCGAAGCGAGTGGGATGCTCGTGGACGGTCGAGTTCACGTACGCGGACACCGGCGAGAAGGTCCCGGACACATTCAAGGGCGTGACCGGTTTCAACGACCTCGACGGATGGGACGCGCAATCCGACCTGAAGTTCGAGGGCGTGCAGCTGCTTTCCGGTTTCGACGGCGCGTACAAGCGTTCCGACGCGGAACTCGGCACGTACGGTACGAACGGTTTCGCGGGCATCGGACATGATGCGGGCGACGAGGCTCATCTGAACGCGCCGCAGCAGTCCCGTCACCGCCTCGCGGCCACATGGACGGGAAGCACGTTCACGTTCTCCTATGATCTGAGCAATCCCGCCGGCCGCACCGACGGTTCGCGCATGACGTTCGGCGCGCCTGTCACCCGCACCGCGGTGCTCACCTATGACAAGAACGCGGCGGATGCTTCCGGCCAAGTCCCGTCGAACACGACGCCGGACACGACGCAGACGGCGTCCTCCAAGTCAAACGGCAAGGTGTCCGACCTCGTGCAGCGCACCACCACGCATGAGGACGGCAGCGTGACCGTGAGGACCGTCGACCAGAGCACGGACGTGGTGTCCGGATGCCAGGTCTACTATCCGGCCGGTCAGCGTATCACGCTTGCCACGTTGGCGAAGGACGGAGACTGCTGGGATTCCAGCATGCTGACCCGTCCGGGCCACACCCAATTGGGTTGGAGCCAGGATTCGCAGGCAACCCAGGCCCAGGCCGAGGTCACGATGGTCGAGGGCGGCATGACCGTGTACGCGGTATGGGTCGGCAACCCGGTCCTCACCTACGACACGAACAAGCCGAACACTTGGAACGGTCAGATGCCATCCACCCCGGCGTCCGTCTCCGTGGCATACAACACGGCCGCCGCGGACGGCTCCGGCTGGCAATCTGGAGACACATCGAAGATCCGCGGCTACAGATTCCTCGGCTGGTATGCGGGACCGCAGGATGATGCGGGCCTGTACGACTGGAACACGCTGTTGACGGGTAATGTGACCGTGTACGCGCACTGGCAGCGGTTGCAGGCCAACGTCGTCTACGACGCGAACGGCGGCACCGGCTCGCACGCGAATACGACCGGCTGGCAGTATTCGGACGTGACCGTCCCGTCCGACACGTCCAAGTCGTTCAAGCGCGACGGATACGTGTTCCTGGGATGGGATACTCAAGCCGACGGCAATGGAACCGCCTATAAGGATGGTTCGCAGGTTCCGTTGCAGGACAAGGACATCACCCTGTACGCGCAATGGCAGCCGGTATTCGAACAGTTCACTCCGACTGGCGGCGTGAGTCTGCCGTTGCTCGTCGCGGGCGGCGTCACCCTGCTCGTGATGGGTATCGGATCCACGGTCATGCTCACGCGTCGCATGCGCGGCGAGCAGTGACGGACGGTTCGGCATATGGGAATGAAGGCATCCGGCAAGGTTCCCCAGAAGAATGGGACCGGCCGGGTGCCTTCCTCTTTTTCATCGATATTCGTTGTTCCTCCGGTGGTGT
>ERZ773134.2465-NODE-2465-length-13109-cov-4.729891_pt1 | contig 13109 bp, 9 predicted proteins | sample MGYA00580856_ERZ773134 | MGnify/ENA primary metagenome ERZ773134 (study PRJEB29015, sample SAMEA2737823) | human gut metagenome | biome: human gut; feature: human-associated habitat; material: faeces | place: China | collected 2012 ... | reverse complement strand
ACATCCAGCAGATCATTTCTCTGGTGGGCTACGAGAACACCAGCTATTTCTACCGCCTGTTCCACGAGCGGTACGGCCAGAGCCCCCGTGAGTACCGTCAGAGCCGCGCGGCCCGCACCCGCACACCGGCCTGACCTTTGAGCACACCGCGAAAAAAGACGTCCCGTGTCTGCGGGACGTCTTTTGATGTCTTAAGATGGAAAAACGATGCAGAGTGTGTTACAATAAAAGCCAGACCTGCAAAAATGTGGGAGTGCGCTGCGGCGCACGGAAAGAGAAGGTGGAAACGGAATGTTTCGTGGAGCACGGCGCTCTGATCTGGAGCAAATTTTAGAGATCTATGCCCATGCCCGGAAAGCAATGGCGGATTCGGGCAACCCGACCCAGTGGGGCGACAGCTATCCGCCGCAGGAGATGCTGGAAGAAGACATCGACTCCAACCGGCTGTTCGTCTATACGGTGAACGGCCGTCTCGAGGCGGTGTTTGCCTTCATCCTCGGGCCGGACCCCACCTACGCGAAAATCGAAGACGGACAGTGGCTCAACGATGAGGTGCCTTACGGCACTATCCATCGGCTGGCCTCGGCGGGTGACCGCAGGGGCGTGGCGTCTGAGGTCATCGCATGGTGCCTCGAGCACTGCGAGAGCCTGCGGGCCGACACCCACGCCGACAACAAGATCATGCAGCACCTGCTGGAAGAAAACGGCTTTACCAAGTGCGGCATCATCCATGTGGAGGATGGCACGCCCCGCATTGCCTACCAGAAAATGTCCCTTACCCTGCCTTTGCGCCGGGATTGAACCGCAAAAATGCGCCGCCCCACCGGAAACGATGGAGCGGCGCTGTTTTTATATCGGTTTGTCAAGAGCTCTCCCTTTGGGAGAGCTGTCGAGCAAAGCGAGACTGAGAGGGTGAGCCCGCTTTCAGGAAATCGGATCTGTCATCTGACTTTCAAGCGTGGGTTCGACCACCGCAGTTTCTTCCGGCGTGGGCTGGAAATACTTCTCGTACAGCTCCATGCCGATGCGGTAGCCCTGCCACACGATGACCGCCGTGCCTGCACCGGCCACGCCGATGATGGCGGCAGTGCCCAGAATGCTGGGCTCGCTCTCGATGGTGGCATCCCGGTACTGGGCTTCTACGGTCACGATGCTGTCCTTGGCCACGGTGCCTGCCGGGATGGTAAAGCTCTCCTCGTTGTAGGCGACCGCCGGGTTGCCCAGCAGGCTGGCTTCATCCATGGCCCACAGGTCGAACACCATGCCCTCGGGCACGGCGCTCTGGTTCAGCGTCACCTTGACCTCGGCATCCACCGGCACGCTGGCGCTGGTCATGGCTTCGCCGCCGTTGTAGGTGAACGTGCCGCCTTTTACCGTCAGGGTGTAGGTGGAGGCTTCGGGTTCGGGCTCGGGTTTGGGTTCGGGCTTCGGGTCGGGAACAACGATTTTGGTCGAGTTCAACTCCACATCGCTGTCGGGCATCACAAAGCGTACCACTTTTTTGTTGGTTTCACCGTTCAGGTAGTAGCTGCTGAATGCATCGCCGATTTTTTGACCGTTGATATTCGTAATATCTACATTGGATTCTACGGTGAGGATAGTGCCTGCATAAGAATACAGATCCCATGCGGAACTCTGCACCAAATCATGGGTGGTCTTATCGTAAACAAGAGGAAACGTGTCGTTTACCTTCACGATGGCTCCACCATTCACGGTAACAGAGCGATAATTTCCACTCAGCACAGTTCCATTGGTGAAAATGCTGTCTTTTCCGTTGAAGGCACCGCCGGTTATCGTTCCGTCATTATAAAGCAAACCGGCCGCAAATGTGCCGCCCTCAATTTTATGCGTTTTAGTGGGATCGCCATTAGGCGAACCATTTGCTACTGTCGTGTTGAAGATACCGTCCTCAATGATTCCATATTCGTTGGAGATGCCACATATCACTGCATCCAACTGGCCGGTTTTATTGACTGGGTCTGTATAACGGAAGTTGTAGGTATTTCCGCCGGTCAGATACAGTGTGCCGATGCCCTCAAATGATTTCTGGATGTGCCAACCGTCACCATAGTAGGTATAATATCCTGCATCGGCCTCAAAAGGAGCATTGACTATAACCGGTGTGCCATTATCAGCCATTTTAAGGGTGGAATAAGTCCCTTGGTTGAGGACGATATCTGTGTTCTCTTCGATATATCCATGATATTCAAGCCATCCAACATTGAGAAGAATGGTGGAAAGGTCACTTTGAGTAGGATATAAATCCGCAACATCATCATCATATATTGCCTTGAGATTGATATCCCGGATGGGTTCACTGGCGGTAATGGTATTATACCCGGTCTTGACTGCATAAAGTTTGTTGCCCCAGTCGCCGGACGCAAGGCCGTTGACCGCTGTGATAGAACCGGTTCCGTTCAGGATGACTTTTTTGAATGTGCCTGCACCTTTAACGGTGGGCATGTTTTTGAACGCGCCGCCGGTCAGCTTGGCACCGGGTTTAACCACCAACTGGACATTCGGGTTCAGGGGGCGCAGTGCGTTTTTCTCACCGGAGAAATCATAACTGCCGCTTTCCAGCGTCAGCGTTTTATTGCTCTTCTCAAACTTCCAGCCGTTGCCGCTGTAATCCTGGGTGCCGACCTTGGTGCCAACGGGGTAGCCGTTTTCGTCAATCACCAGCCGGGTCAGTATGCTCAGGGTAACGGTGCTCGCATGGGCGTGTGGTGCGGTAAAAGTGACATAAACATTATCACCTTTATCGGAATGTCTTGCACCTGGTGCCCAATCTTCTAACAAACAAGGTGTGTCGTTTGTGTCTCCGAATGTAACATCAATAGAAAATACTCTGTTTGTACTGCTACGGGAAAAAGTATATTTGATGGTGACGCTGGTATCATGGTCGGAATTGGGAATGACATAACCGCTTGAGCCGAGATCCTTGATTGTTGCGTAGCGAATCTCATAGTTGACATTTTTCTGGGAATTCACTTTCAAGGTATAGCCGTCAGCGACTTGGCCTTCCTCTGGTTTTTTATGAAAAATGCCGCCCTTTATGGTGCCATTGTTGGTAACGGTAGAACTAAACGTGCCGCCGGTAATTGTACCATGATTTACAACGGGCATGAAGTAACTGCCACTCGTTATAGTGCCATAATTGGTAATACTGGGACCAGGATTATCGATGTCCCCAAAATAACCATTTACAATCGTTGCGTTTTCCCCTATGATGGCAGAACATAAAATACTGCTTGGATCATGACGGATGCTTGTCAAATCATAGGTAGTAGGGCTTTTGGGGGCGATGGTCAAAACTTTAGCCGTAGCATCATAGCTCCAGCCATCACCGGTATAAATTTGGTGATTTTGGGAATCGGTTGTAGGAGCTATATCATCGAGAACTGGATAACCAGACCAAATTTGCAAAGGTTTCAAGGTGGAGCCGCTTTCCTCCGCCCACGCTGTGATTGCCGACACAGGCAGGAGCGTTACCGCCATGCACAGCGCCACCAGAAGGCTGATAAGTCGTTTCTTCATAGGGGGTCCCTCACTTTCTTTGGGCCGGAAGTGGAGCTCCGGCAAAAATGGATGCTCTTACTTCCTTAAATACACGCCGCGCGAAATCCTTTCACCCTTTTTCAAAAAAAATTGAAAAAAAAAAAAAAAAAGAAAAACCAGAATGCTGAGGTGGTGGCATCTCTTGACGATTGTGGCCGAGCGCTCCCGGATACTTCTGATGAAGTATGCGGGGGCGTTTTTTCGTGGAACTGGGGGCTTGTGGAGCGGGGGCAATCGTTCTATAATACAAGCTGTGAAATGAATCACAAAAGGGGTGGAACGTATGGACAAAAAACTGAACGAGGCCGTGGCGGCGCTGCGGCCCCAGATGGTGGCGGCGCTCCAGCGGCTGGTGCGCAGGCGCAGTGTGGAGGCCGACCCGCTGCCGGGCAAGCCCTTTGGCGAGGAGGTGGATGCCTGCTTTGCCGAGGCGCTGGCCCTCTGCCATGAGCTGGGCTTTGAGACCACCGACATGGATCGGTACATCGGCTGGTGCGAGATCGGCACCGGGGACGAGATGGTGGCGGTGCTGGGGCATCTGGACGTGGTGCCCGAGGGCGAGGGCTGGCATCACCCGCCCTACGCCGCCGAGATCGAGGGCGGCAGGCTGTATGGCCGGGGTTCCATTGATGACAAAGGCCCGGTGGTGGCCAGCCTGTTCGCGCTGAAGGCCATCCGGGATCTGGGCATTCCGCTCAACCGCCGTGTCCGGCTGCTGTTCGGCCTGAACGAGGAGACCAACGACCGGGACGTGCTGTACTACAAGGCCCACGGCGGGGAGATCCCGGTGCTGGGCTTCACCCCGGACGGCGAGTATCCGCTCATCAACGGCGAAAAGGGCATCCTGAACGAGAGCTATGCCGTGCAGCTGCACCAGACCGGTGCCTGGCAGCTGAACAGGGTGCAGGGCGGCGTGGCCGGCAATGTGGTGCCGGACTACGCCTGCGCTGTGCTGACCGCCCCGGCGGGGGCCTCCCTGCCGGAGGCAGAGCACATCACCGTGACGGCCATTCCCGGCGGCTATCAGGTGGAAGCGGTGGGCGTTTCGGCCCATGGCAGCCACCCGGAGCAGGGCGAAAACGCCATTGGGCGGCTGGTGTGCTACCTCGACCGGCTGCCGCTGGAGGGGGATGCAAAACAGGCCGTGCACTTTCTGGCCGAGAAGCTGGGCACCGACCCCTACGGCGAGCGTCTGCTGGGCCACCGGCTGGAGGATGCGCTCTCCGGCCCCATGAGCTGCAACTGGGGACTGATCGAGGGCGATGCGCAGCATCTGTGGGTCAAGCTGAACTACCGCTATCCCGTGACCATGGAACGGGCGGACTGCCAGCCCGCTGTGCAGGCCGCCTTTGAGGCCGCAGGCTGGGCGCTGGATGCGCAGGTGCACAAGGAAAAGCTCTACTACCCTGCCGAGACCCCGCTGGTCAGCGCCCTGCTGGAGGTTTACCGGGATGCCACCGGCGACAATGCCCCGCCCAAGTGCATCGGCGGCGGCACCTACGCCAAGATGCTGCCCAATGTGGTGGCCTTTGGCCCCCTGTTCGCGGGCGACCCGGTCACAGAGCATCAGCCCGATGAATGCATCGATCTGGAACGTCTGGTGCAGAACGCCCAGATCATCGCAAACGCCATTGTCAAGCTGGCAAATCTGCCGCTGGAATAAGAAGGAGGACGGGACTATGAAGATCACACAGGTGCGGCTGGGCCGCATTTCCACCCCGCTGCGGGTGCCGTTCAAAACGGCACTGCGCACTGTGAACAGCGTTGAGGATGTTATTGTGGAGCTCCACACCGATACCGGTGCGGTGGGCTACGGCGAAGCACCCCCGACCGGTGTTATCACCGGCGACACCACCGGGGCCATCCTCGGTGCCATTCGGGATCATATCGCCCCTGCCCTGCTGGGCCGCGACCTCGATGAGTTTGAGGATCTGACCGCCGCCGTGCAGAAGGCCCTCGTCCACAACACCAGCGCCAAGGCTGCCGTGGATATGGCCCTGTGGGACCTGCTGGGCCAGAAGTACAGCGCCCCTGTTTACCGGATGCTGGGCGGTGCCCGCAGGAACATCGTGACCGATATCACCATCAGCGTCAACCCGCCGGAGGAGATGGCCCGGGATGCCCGCACCGCCGTCCAGCGCGGCTACGACTGCCTGAAGGTCAAGGTTGGCATTGACCCTGAACTGGATGTGGCCCGCCTTGCCGCAGTGCGGCAGGCCGTGGGCCGGGACATCAGGCTCCGCATCGATGCCAACCAGGCATGGAACGCCAAGCAGGCGGTCCGCATCCTGAACCAGATGCAGGAGAAGGGGCTGGACATTGAGTTCGTGGAGCAGCCCGTGCCTGCCGCAGACCTTGAGGGGATGCAGTATGTCACCCGCCATGCCGATGTGCCCGTGCTGGCCGACGAGAGCGTGTTCAGCCCGGCAGATGCCCTGCGGATCATGCAGACCGGCGCGGCCGACCTGGTGAACATCAAGCTGATGAAGTGCGGCGGCATCACCAATGCCCTGCGCATTGCCGCCGCCGCTGAGGTGTACGGCGTGGAGTGCATGATCGGCTGTATGCTGGAAGCAAAGATCTCCGTCAACGCCGCTGTGGAGCTGGCCTGCGCCAAGAAGATCATCACCAAGATCGACCTCGACGGCCCGGTGCTCTGCAGCGAGGACCACATCCTCGGCGGTGCCGTGTTTGACGAAAAGAACATCACCGTCTCCGACGCGCCCGGCATGGGCATTCAGGGCTTTGTGCCCGGCAAGGTGTCCTATCTCGACTAAAACAGGAACAGACCGCATCCCGAAACGCACGGGGTGCGGTCTCTTTTTGTAAATCTGTATTTCATATGCGGACAGTGAAAAAAGCTCGTGTCTGTATATGTTGAAATGAAAAACAAAAAAAGCGGGGAAAATCTTTGACTTTTTGGCCTACAAGGCGTATAATCGTACTTGTTCCGTGTAGAGGAATGGGAAAACTGTACGCAATGGGCGCACAATCTGGATAGGGGAGTAGAAAAGTTATGAAAACATTGAAAGCGGCTGCGGCAAGGTACAACGCCACCAGCCTGATCCTGCGCATCGTCATCGGCCTTGCGGTCGGTGCGGTGCTGGCACTGGCGGTGCCCGGTGCGGGCTGGGTGGAAGAGTTCGGCAGCCTGTTCGTGGGTGCCCTGAAGGGCATTGCCCCGGTGCTGGTGTTCGTTATCGTGGCCAGTGCGCTGGCGCAGGGCACGTCCAGGCTGGACCGGCGCTTTGGCACGGTCATCTGGCTGTACATGCTCACCACCTTCCTGGCCGCCGCCATTGCGGTGGTGACCAGCTTTCTGTTCCCTCAGACCGTCGTTCTGGCTGAGGCGGCAGAATCCGAGGTGGTGCCCCAGGGTCTGGGCGAGGTGATGAACACCCTGCTCACTAACTTTGTGGCAAACCCCGTCAGCGCCCTGCTGAACGGCAATTACATCGGCATCCTGTTCTGGGCCTGCCTGTTCGGTCTGGCTATGAAGAAGTACGGCGCAGACAGCACCAAGCTGTTCCTGGCAAACACCGCGGATGCAGTCTCCCAGATCGTCCGCTGGATCATCAATCTGGCACCCTTCGGCATCATGGGCCTTGTGTACACCAACGTGTCCAGCAACGGCCTGTCCATCTTTACCCAGTACGGCAGGCTGCTGCTCCTGCTGGTGGGCACCATGCTCTTTATGGCACTGGTCGTCTCGCCCTTTATCATCTTTGTGTATCTGCACTGCAACCCGTATCCGCTGGTGTTCCGCTGCCTGCGTGAATCCGGCCTGACCGCCTTCTTCACCCGCAGCTCTGCCGCCAACATTCCGGTCAATATGGACCTGTGCGAAAAGCTGGGGCTGGATAAGGATATGTATTCCGTCTCCATCCCCCTGGGCGCTACCATCAATATGGATGGTGCCGCCATCACCATTACCATTATGACGCTGGCTGCGGCCAATACGCTGGGCATTCAGGTGTCCCTGCCCGCCGCCATCCTTCTTTCCGTGATGAGCGCTCTGGGTGCCTGCGGCGCTTCCGGCGTGGCTGGCGGCTCCCTGCTGCTGATCCCCATGGCATGTTCCCTGTTCGGCATCTCCAATGATATTGCCATGCAGGTAGTCGGTGTCGGCTTTATCATTGGCGTGGTGCAGGATTCCGTGGAAACTGCCCTGAACTCCGCCGGTGACGTGGAATTTGCCGCCACTGCGGAATATCACCAGTGGCGCAGGGAGGGCAAGCCCCTGCCGGCGTTCCTGTGCAAGTGATGCGAAACCGACAAAACTGAAATGGCTTTTCAAAGGCTGCTGTGCTGCTGGCACGGCGGCCTTTTTGTTTGGAACTTTTTTCTGGGCATTTTGCACAGGAAAGCCCTCGTCCTGTTGGAAATTGACGGATTCTGACGGATTTTGCATGAGAGTATCCCCTTTTGCAGAAGAAATTCTGGGCAAAACGGAGAGAAAATCTGAAAAAACTCTCCAAACAAGGTTTCAATCGTCCATGTATACAAGAACTTTATTTTTCATAAAAAACGTTTTGTGCTAGTTGCGCAAAGAACGAAAGAACGTTAAAAATGTATCACTAAATTCATAGTTTGTTCATAGAATTTATAAAACGATTTCATAATTGAGTGGCATAATATGGCCATCCTCAGAGAGGGGAACAAAAGAACGAAAGGTTCTGAAGGGTTCCGCTTTGAGGATGCAGGGAGATAGAGGCCCTGCCCAAAAACACAATGACATTTACCGATATACGGAGGATATTTATTATGATGAACAAGAACACTGCTATTCTGGACAACACTATGATGGACGCTTACCTGACTGTCACCGAGGGCGTGTCCGATAACTGCGGTATCGGCCTGGCTTTTGCAAGCCTGCTCGAGAGCGCAAAGAAGAACTTTGTCAACCAGAGCAACCGCCGCGCTGTCAATGCAAGCTTTGCCGGCTGATCTTCTCCAATTTGCCGGTTGAAGATTCTCCTTCTTTTTTGTTACAGCTGCTGCCACACTGTAATATGAACTGAAAAGCCCGGAACCACCTGCCGCCATAGCAGGTACGGTTCCGGGCTTTTTGCTGTGTGGGTTCGGTCAGCGCAGGGATTTTAAGCCGTCAGCTTTGCTTTCTGCAGCGCGGCCACGATCAGCGGAATGAGGATGAGCTGCGCCACGATGCCGGGCACAGCAGTGAGCACCGCACCGGACAGGAACGCGCTGAACGGGAAACTGGAGCCGGACAGACCGGCCAGCACAAAGCGCACCGCACCCCAGACAAGGCGGCCTGCCACCATCGAGGTGACAAGGGTGGCGTAGATCATGGGCAGGGTGTGCTGCACCTTGCGGTACATAAAACCGGCCACAGCGCCGTATGTGGCCAGCTCAAAGGCCATGGCGATGGCAATGGGGTACATCGGGGGCATCCCGAACAGCACCGAGCGGAGCAGCGGGGCGGCAAAGCCCAGTGCCAGGCCCCAGGGGCCGCCCAGCACAAAGCCTGCCAGCAGCACCGGGAGGTGCATGGGGCAGAGCATATTGCCGATCTGAGGTACATGGCCGGTGATCATGGGCAGCACAAAGGCCAGTGCCAGAAACAGTGCGGCCAGCACCAGATCACGGGTCGTGGAACGGGTCTTGGTATTCATCAATGATTCCTCCTGAAAATGCACAGACAAAAAGGGCCTGCCGCCAGCACGCGCGCCAGCGGCAGACCCCTTCATGGTGTCTGTTTTAAAATAGTGTTTGCGGGGAGAAACACGGGCTTCGGCCCGCAAAGCCCCGGCTTCAGCCGGGAATTGTGCAAAAAGTATAGCAGATGCAAAGCCGCCTTGTCAAGCTCAGCGGATGAGGATAGTTACGGGGCGGTGTTTGCGGATTTTTGAAATTTGTAGATGTAATAAAAGGAATCTTCACCGGGGCCTTCTGCAAATGTACTGTTACAGACATTGGTGTGAGAATAACCATTGTCGGAGGCTGCATTCAATTCGGCATCAGAAAGCGCATGTTCCATAAAGAGCCAGATCTCAGGATCGGAAAAAGTGAAGCACTGAGAAGTATTGGAGGATTCGATTTGAGCATGGACACGTCCCGGAAAGTAATAATCAAAGAGTGTCCAGTCTAGGAAGTAGTTCGTTGTATAAAGAACTGCATTCTGAGAGGGGGTAATAACTTCCAGACACTGGGTGGTCGCAAGGTCGATGCGCTTTTCCCGCTGATAGGTTTGGTAGAGATCCGGTAGACTGCACACCAGCGTGCCCAAAATCAGAATACTGGACAGAATGGTTCTCCAACGGACTTTAGACAGAAGAAAGCCAAAAACCAGGTAAACGACTGCGGTGAGCGGATAAAGGTATCGAACGAGAAAAAGCGGGCGAAAGGCATGTGAAACGATCAGCCCGACTGCGGAGGTGCCGGCGGCAGAAAGCAAGCCGGTCAAAAGCCAGATCGTATCAGGGGCGAAGAGCCATTTAGAGGACGATTTGGCCTGTGCTGTGAAATAAAGAAGGAATGCAAGACCGAAAATGAGGACTGTCCAAGAAGGATTGAAGAAGAATCCGATACAATTGATCGGAGAAGGAATGAAGGTGGACCACCAGTCTGCCGCAGCGCGTTTGAAAGTGGGAAGCAATACCAGAAGCCAGGGAAGGTAGACGACCACTGCGGCACAATAAGTGATAAGGATTTTTTTAAAGCTGCTCTTATCCTGCGGAAGCAGAGAAAGCAGAGCCAGATAGAAAAATGCAACGGAAATTAGGGCATAGTAGTGCGTATAAGCGGCACAAAGAGAGGCGACGTTGAAAATGACCCAATCGGAGGTTTTACCGGAATGAAGAATGTTATGGAGTGCCAGATAGGCCGCCAACACAAAGAAAGCGCCGAGTGAATACATTCGGGCCTCGACATTGAACATGATAGCGGTATCAGTCAAAGAGGCAAAAGTGGAAACAACAACTGCGGGAATCAATCCGAACTGTCTGAAAATCACTGTACAGGCAAGAATCAGAACGAGTCCATAGGGAATCAGAGCCGACAGATGATAGACATATCCGTGATTGCCCAGAAGATGATATAGGAGTTGCGTGAAAAGATAGTACAGCGGCGGATGGTTATCTGCCGCTGTGACTTGGAGCATTTCAAAAACATTCATTTGGGCAAGGCCGATGCTGAACCCTTCATCTCCCCAGAAGGAGTTGTCAAAAATGCGGACAAAGTGCATGGCGAACAGCACAAGGGCATACAGGTACAGCAGCCAGGGCAAAATCCTGCGGCTGCGCTGTGCCCGGGATGTGGGTGAGGAAAAAGACATAGGAACCTCCCAAAATGATAAAAAAAGCAAACAAATTCATCTTATTATATCATACAGCGGCAAAAGATGATATTGCAAAGCAGCCAAAAGCCGCAAAAATGTTTTGCGGGGGCAAAATGAACCTGCATTTTCAACAAAAACGGGAACGTTTACAAGCGATTTTGCCAAGGGATGTACATTTTGACGAAAGAACCTTGACGTTTTTGCATAGAATAGATAATATAGACTTGAGAAATAGCGCATCGGGGCGTACGGCCCGGGTGCGTACCATATCCGATGCAAACGCTGAGGTTCATACGGGAGGACCAAAGATGACAAATGCAGAAAAACTTACCCTGGCAAAACACGCCTGCCACATCCGCATGGGCGTGATCGAGGGCACTCACAGCGCCAAGTGCGGCCATCCGGGCGGCAGCCTGGATATCGCCGAGGTGCTGGCGTACCTCTATTTCGTAGAGATGAAGGTGGATCCGAAGGATCCCAAGAACCCTGACCGCGACCGTCTGGTGCTCTCCAAGGGCCATGCGGCCCCGGCGCTGTACGCCGCGCTGGCTGAGCGTGGGTTCTTCCCGGTGGAGGACCTCAAGACCCTGCGCAAGATCGGCAGCTACCTGCAGGGCCACCCCAACATGAACAGCGTGCCGGGCGTGGATATGTCCACCGGCAGTCTGGGTCAGGGCGTGAGCGCCGCCTGCGGCATGGCACTGGGTGCCAAGCACGCCGGTAAGCCCATCAATGTTTACACCATCCTGGGTGACGGCGAGGTGGAAGAGGGCGAGTGCTGGGAAGCCTTTATGTTTGCTTCTCACTACGGCCTGTCCAACCTCTGCGTTATGCTGGACCGCAACCATCTGCAGATCGACGGCACCACCGAGACCGTGATGAACAGCGCCCCGCTGGAGGAGAAGCTGAAGGCCTTCAACTTCAACGTGCTGACCATCAACGGCCACGATTTTGATGCCATTGAGAGCGCCATCGCCGCTTTCCGCGCTGAGAACGAAAAGCCCACCTGCATCATTCTGGATACCCTCAAGGGCAAGGGCGTTTCCTTTATGGAGAACTCCGTTGACTGGCACGGCAAGGGCCCCAACGATGAGGAATACGCACAGGCCATGCAGGAGCTGAATGCAGCTTACGCCGCGCTGGAAGAGGAGGACAAGTAAGATGGGAATGACAATTGCAGAGAAAATTATCGCCGCTGCAGCCGGCGTTCCGGAAGTAAAGCCGGGAGATATCCACACCGTAACACTGGATCGTCTGATGAGCAACGACGGAACCACCCATCTGACGGTTGATATGTACCGCAACAAATTAAACCACCCGCACATTGCGGATCCGAAAAAGCTCGTTTTCATCGTCGACCACAACGTTCCGTCCGACAGCCCGAAAACAGCAGCATCCCAGAAAAAGATGCGTGATTTTGCAAGAGAGAACAACATTGACTTCTGGGAAGGAAAAGGTGTATGCCATCAGGTGATGATTGAGAACTATGTCCGCCCGGGCGAGCTGATCTTCGGCGCTGACAGCCATACCTGCTCTTACGGAGCACTCGGCGCATTCGGCACCGGTGTCGGCTGTACCGATTTCCTGTACGGCATGGTAACGGGAACTTCCTGGGTACTCGTACCGGAAAGCGTAAAATTCAATCTTGTAGGAAAACTGCCGGAGGGCGTTTATGCGAGAGATCTGATCCTCACCATCATCGGTGAAGTCGGAGCCAACGGATGTAACTATCAGGTGATGGAATTTACCGGAGAGGGCGCGAAGACTCTGACAATCAGTGACCGTATCGCACTTTGCAATATGGCAGTAGAAGCCGGAGCTAAGACCGGTATTTTTGAAGTTGATGATGTGGCAATGGAATATTTAAAAGAGCATGGACGCGAGCCAAAGGCTGTATATCACAGCGATCCGGATGCGCATTATGTAAGAGAATATACATTTGACTTATCCAAGGTAGAGCCGGTTGTTGCAAAACCGGATTTTGTAGACAATCTTGCGCCGGCAAAAGACGTGCGCGGTATCAAGATTGATGAGGCATTCCTTGGATCCTGCAACAACGGACGTATCGAGGACCTGAGAGTCGGCGCTTCCATCATTAAAGGAAAGAAGGTCGCTGAAAAAGTTCGTTTCCTTGTGGTTCCGGCAAGCCAGACCGTTTATCTCCAGGCACTGAAGGAAGGTCTGATCGACACCTTTATGGAAGCTGGAGCAATTGATATGAACCCGAACTGCAGCGTATGCTGGGGAAGCT
>ERZ773134.2454-NODE-2454-length-13160-cov-3.273331_pt1 | contig 13160 bp, 7 predicted proteins | sample MGYA00580856_ERZ773134 | MGnify/ENA primary metagenome ERZ773134 (study PRJEB29015, sample SAMEA2737823) | human gut metagenome | biome: human gut; feature: human-associated habitat; material: faeces | place: China | collected 2012 ... | reverse complement strand
GGCGATCGTGCGGTTCGATGCCGTCGAACCGCTGCTGCGCGACACGGCGGCACTGCGTGCCGCGCTGCAACGCGAACCGGTGCTGCATCTGGTCGGCATCTTCGACCGCGGACGCATCCCCCGCAACCTGAGCAATCTGCCCGCCGTCGAACGTTGGTACCGCCCCTACATGAAGGCGCTGCGCGAATTCGACCGCGAACGCCCCTTCTACCCCGACGCCAACCTCACGCTGCGCGTGGCCTACGGCCATGTCGGGGGCTACGAATATGCCGACGGCGAATACCACAAACCGCAGACCACCCTCGACGGCATCATCGCCAAGGACAACCCCGAGATTTACGACTACGACATCCCGCAGGCGCTGCGCGAGCTCTATGCCACGAAGGACTACGGACGCTGGGCGACGACGATCGACGGCCGCAGGACGGTACCCGTCTGCTTCCTGGCCACCAACCACACGACGGGCGGCAACTCCGGTTCGCCGATCATCAACGGCCGGGGCGAACTGGTGGGGCTGAATTTCGACCGCACATGGCGCTCGACGATGAGCGACGTGGCGTTCGACGAAACGATCTGCCGCAACATCGCCGTAGACGTCCGCTACGTGCTGTTCGTCATCGACCGCATCGGCGGGGCGGGATACCTGTTCGGCGAAATGGATTTCAGCCGCCGCAAATAGAAGCGGTTCACGAAAAAAACACTATATTTAGCCCGCATAACAAAATCAGCCTCTATGAAAACAATCCTTTACACATGGTTCGCCGTCCTCCTGTTCGGCATGGCGGCAGTATCCTGCGGCGATGACGACACGAAGAACAACGACACGACAGGCATAACCGGCTCGTCGTGGAAAGCATCGGAGACGGTGGGCGCCGACCGCACGACCAAGAAATACACGTTCAAGGCCTCCGCCAACTGGGTGGCGCAGAGCGACAAGCCGGAATGGTGCAAGATACTCACCTCGTCGGGCGACAAGGGCAGCGACCGGCAGCTCAACATCACCGTCGAAGCCAACGAGACCGGCAGCACGCGCAGCGCGAACATCACCGTACAGGTGAGCGGCTACGCGAGGGCGGCACAGTTCGCCATCACCCAGCTCGGAAGCAGCAGCGGCGGCACGGGCGCAGACACCGAGCTCAACAAACAGGTAGACAAGATCCTGGAGTATTACTACCTGTGGAACGGCGAATACCGGCAAATGTCGCGCGACCTCTCGCTGGATTACATCAGTTCCAGCGACAATTTCCTGAAACGCACGCTGCTGGAGATGACGACCAACGACCTCGACAAAAAACGGCAGAGCAACGGCAGCTACTCGGTTTACTCCTACCTGATGCGGACGCCCCTCACGAAGGCCGTCGCCGGGACGACGCGCGGCGTAAGCCACGGGGTCGTAAAGGAAAAGGAGTACGGCTTCGGCATCGCGGGCCTGATGGGCGTGAGGTTTGTGGACGGCAACAACCAACCTACGGGAGAATACGGGCTGGTCGTCACGTCGGTCTACCCGGACTCCCCGGCATCGGAAGCAGGGTTCCGGCGGGGCACGTTCTTCGCCCAGTACAACGGCGCGGCCATCACTGCCGCAAACCTGAATTCGGTCTACGGCACGTTAATAGCCCCGGGAGGCGCAAGCACGGTCAAGCTCACCGAAAACAAGCAGGGCGCGCAGCCCGTATCGCTCACAGCACGCGAAATATACCCCAATCCGGTAATCCACAGCGAAGTAATCACCTCCGGTGCGCATAGGATCGGCTACCTGGTCTACGACAGCTTCGACGCGGCCTATGACGACGAACTGCTCGCGGCCGTCAAGAAACTCAAGGACGGGAACATTACCGACATGGTGCTCGACCTGCGCAACAACGGCGGCGGGCACGTCATCTCGTCGAACATGCTTTCCACCTGCATCGCCGGCGCAGCCTGCCAGGGCAAGGTCTACGAATATTACCGGTACAACGACAGCCGCATGGCCACGGTCGAAAAAACGGCGAGGGAGACCGGCAAGGAGTACGACACGGCGGCAAAAAAATTCTTCGACGAATTCTATTACGGCGACTATTATGGCGTCGACCTGCGGAATTATGCGCTGAACATGACCCGGCTGTACGTGCTCGTCACGGGCAACACGGCCTCGTCGAGCGAAGCCGTCATCAATACGCTGCGCGGGTTGGACGGCTTCACGGTGAAGCTCATCGGCGAAAAGACCAACGGCAAGAACGTCGGCATGGAGGTCAGCAAATTCACCGTAGGCAATTACAGCTACGAACTGGCCCCGATATCGTTCCAGGGCTACAACGCCAAGCAGGTGACCGTCGACAAGAACGGACTGGCGGTCGACACCGCGTGCGAGGAATGGGACGGGGAATTGAAAGATTACGGCGACCGGAGCGAGCCGATGCTGGCAGCGGCCCTGAGCCAGATCACGGGACAGAAATCGGTAAGCGTATCGGGCACGCGCAGCACCGCGCCGGGTGTACGTCCGGCAACGGACATCGCATTGCCCGACTTATCGAACCGCCCGAGCGGCATGATCGTATTCCTGCCGGCTTCGAAGGAGTAACGGAAGACCGTCCTAAATCGAGGGGGCTGTCTAACAAGTCCAATTTTAACGATTTCACCCCTGCCGGAGTTTATTCTGACAGGGGTGATTTTCGATTTTCGGGACTTGTTAGACAGCCCCTCTTTTCTTAACCTGGCACCGGCGCACGTAACACACGCCCGGCGGTTCCGCCACGACCTCGGCCACAGCTCCGCCGCCGTATCGGCCTGGCAAATGAACCCGCTAAGGTCTCCGCCCCAACCGCTTCCGCCGCCTTTACCACCAAGCACAGGCACCTGCGCAGACATCGACACCGCCCCCGCGGCAGGTAGAGCACGGCGGTTTGCGTCGCCACGACGCCGCTGCCGGAAGAATAATCCATATTACATGGAGAAAAAATTTGGCGGATTAAAATTTATGCCCTATATTTGCACACCCGAAATCCGAAAGGATACGTACAATGCCCAGGTGGTGAAATTGGTAGACACGCTACTTTGAGGGGGTAGTGAACAATTACGTTCGTGCAAGTTCGAGTCTTGTCCTGGGCACAACTAAAAGAAAAAGACAATTGATGATCAATCAGTTGTCTTTTTTTTGTTTGCTGTCTTGCACGAGAGTAATAAAAAGCCAGCGAGATCATTTCAATCTCATTAACACGAACTTGCCTGAATTTTATTGATTTTTTCCTCGCACACTTCTTCTTATAATGTTTTATAATCTCCCTTGATGCCTTACTCATTCATGTGCTTTTTTTATGTTTCACTTTCGGACTCGACGCGTCTGACCGAAAGTGTCCATAACGATATGATTTGACCTCCTCCTTTTCTCCGGTTCGTTCCGCATGAAAGAATAAGCCCGGTATTTCACATCGCCCAATATCAACAGACATTCTATAAATTTTTGAATTTTGATAAAAAAGTTTACCTTTGAATCAATCTACATGCATGTCAGAACTGGATAAACATATCACGCTCGAAAATTTCGAACGATTATACTCCGAGTATAAGCCTCGTTTTATCATTATCGCCCGGTCATACATCCGCAACAATATGGCCGCGGAGGACATCGTTACCGACAGCTTCCTTTATTTTTGGGAAAACAAGGACAAGCTGAATATTACTACGACTATCCAGGCATATATTTTAGGATCCGTGAAACATGGCTGTCTTGAATGGCTGCGCAACCAGAAAAACAGACTCAAAATCCAGCAACAAATACATACGACGGCTTACCGCAGCATCAAAGCCAAAATCACCGTTTTGGAAAGTACCAACCCCGAAGCATCCTTTACGGCAGAAATAAAATCCATCATCGAAAGCCAGATCAACAAAATGCCCGAACCCATGCGGCAAATCTTCCTTTACAACCGCTTCGAGGGCAAGACTTACCAAGAAATCGCCGAAATTACAGGAATCAATGTGCGCAACGTCACAGCCAATATCCAACGGGCTTTGGCCATCATGCGAATCGCACTGAACGACTATCTCATCATTTTAATTATCGTCCTGTATTCCAGCGTTATACGATAATTAAAAAAATTACCATTTTTTTAAGAAAATTTATTTAACGAAAAACGCACTTTTTCGATGTAAATGTCGTGCGCCCACGCACCATATAGTTGTAAACAGACAAAGCATAATTTCGTTATCGGGAAAAATTACCAAGGGAAAAATTATGGATTCGCTGCGGGCTGCCCAAATTCATAATGCACTCGCCACACTATGTAAAAAAATGGACAAAGAATTATTATATAAGTACATAAACGGCCAAACTTCCGAGCAGGAAGAAAAAACGATTGTAGACTGGCTCGATGCCGACCCCAACAACCAGAAAGAACTAAATGCATTATGGTCTATGCAGGACGCACTTATCGCAAATGTCCCTTATCCGCACCACCCCCATCTGCAGCTGCCGACCAGACGCCTGAAATGGTATCGCCAGCGCTTTATTCGTATCTGTACCCAGGCTGCCGCAGTATTACTATTGGTCGCTGGCAGTTGGTACGCTTCCAGAACCGTCATTATCGAAGATACCGCAAAACAATATCTGTCCGTTGCCGCACCGGCAGGACAACGTATAGACATTACACTCCAGGACGGAACCAGCGTTTGCCTGAACAGCGGGGCAAAACTGGAATATCCGATACGGTTCAATAGGAATCGCCGTGTGAAACTCTCCGGCGAGGCCATGTTCAACGTAGAGCATGATGCCGCCCATCCCTTCATCGTGGAAACTTTCGCCTGCGACGTGGAAGTGCTGGGTACGAAATTCAACGTAACGGCAGACGAACTGACACACGACTTCACGACTGCATTATTGAGGGGAAAAGTCAAAGTAACCAACAAACTGGCAAGCGGCGACCAGATTATATTAGACCCGAACGAAAAGGTATGCCTAAACGGGAAGCGTCTGGTATTGACCAGGATTGAGAATACGGACGACTATTTATGGACGGAGGGTATTCTGAATCTCGTTGGACACCCGTTTGCCGACATCATCGCCAAAATGGAGAAAACATACGGTGTGAAAATCCAGATCCAAACGGCCGAACTTCCGCAGATCGACGTTATCCGCGGAAAAATCCCCGTCAATATGGGGCTGGACTATGCGCTAAGGGCCTTGCAGAAAATAACCCCGTTCCAATATGAGAAAGACGAAAACAATGTAATCCACATAAAATAACTATGACGAGATTATCTAACAAAAACCGACAATGCCTATGAGATAAGACTATGAATTTTCAAAGTCGCAAAAAAAGCCCGCAGGTGTAGCAACCACCCGCAGGCATAGCGGCTAATAGAATTTGAACCAATCTAACAACCACTAATCTACAAATCTATGAATAATAAATTTATTCAGCAAATTAAATGCTGGTTTACTTTTCTATTCATGATTTGCTCCACGTTCTCCGCATGGGGAGCGTATGCCCAGACCGCGAAAGTAACATTGCAGATGGACAATGTTCGCATGGAGCAGGTTATGAATGAAATAGAAAAACAGACCAGCTATTTCTTCATCGTAAATAAAGGCGTAGACATTAACAGAACCATCAGTATCAATGTCGCCGATAAACCGCTCGATACCGCTTTGCAGGCAATGGTCGCCGGAACGGATACCGAGTACAAAATCTACCAGCAGAACATTTATCTTTCCGCAGCCCCGGACAAGAAAACCGCAAACAACGGTTCCACAAAGGTCAGCGGTGTCGTGCGCGACACCAAAGGGACACCCGTTGTCGGGGCATCGGTGGTCGTAAAGGGAACGACCATCGGCGAAAGTTCCGGACTTGACGGCGCTTTCTCGCTCCAAGTCCCCGCACCTGTGGAAACCGCCGAATTGTATATCAATTTCATCGGCTACGACCCCGTAACAGTAAAAATCGGCACACAAACCTTTTTTACCATAACACTCAACGAAGCAGCCGAGCAGATTGAAGACGTGGTGATCACGGCCCTGGGTATCAAACGCTCGGAAAAGGCGCTGGCCTACACCGTGCAGCAAGTGAAGTCCGAAGCCGTGACGACCGTGAAATCCGCAAACTTCGTAAACAGCCTCGCAGGTAAAGTCGCCGGAGCCGTTATCAACACCAGTTCGTCCGGTGTGGGCGGTTCGGCCAAAGTCATTATGCGCGGTATGAAGTCGATTATGCAGACCTCGAACGTACTTTATGTAATCGACGGTATTCCCATGCACAACTTCACCAGCGATGGCAGCATGGAATTCGGATCACGCGGCACAACGGAATCCATCGCCGACATGAACCCCGACGACATCGAATCCATATCCGTTATGACCGGAGCCGCAGCCGCGGCATTGTACGGTTCCGACGCCGCGAACGGTGCAATGCTCATTACCACCAAGAAAGGTAAGGCCGGAGCAACACAGATACAGGTTTCGAGTAACACGGAATTTATGAACCCGCTGCGCCTGCCGGATTTCCAGACCCGCTACGGCACGGGGCGTAAAGGCAAAGCCAGCGGTTCGACGATCCACAGCTGGGGCGCACCGCTCAACCAGGCGGCACGTTACAACTACTCGCCCGAAGATTTCCTGCAAACAGGTCACATCCTGACGAACTCCGTAACACTGTCCGGGGGTACGGAGAAAAACCAAATCTATTTCTCGACCGCAGCGGTAAACTCCAAAGGACTGATCCCCAACAACAAGTATAATCGTTATAACTTTACATTCCGCAACACGTCGAACCTGCTGAACGACCGTTTGACACTGGACGTAAGCGGCAGCTACATCATCCAGAAAGACCGCAACATGATAAACCAGGGCGTGTACTCAAACCCGCTCGTATCGGCTTATCTCTTTCCCCGCGGCGATGATTTTTCGCTCGTAAAGGCATTCGAGCGCTGGAACCCCGCACGCAAAATCTATGAACAGTTCTGGCCGCAGGGCGAGGGCGGCGACCTGCGCATGCAGAATCCCTATTGGATCGCCTACCGCAACCCCCGCGAAAACAGCCGTAAGCGCTATATGTTCACAGGCGGCATTACCTATAAAATCACCGACTGGATGAATGTCGCAGGACGTATCCGCGTCGATAACACCAACAGTTTATATACGGAAAAACTGTACGCCACATCGAACCCCACGCTGCTGGAGAACAGCAAAAAAGGTAAATATACCGAAACCCGCGGCGAAGAACGACAGACCTACGGCGACGTAATGCTCAACCTCAGCAAGACGTTCAAAGAGAAATTCTCGCTCGACGCACATATCGGCGCGTCGATCAAAGACAACCGCTTCGACGAACTCTCGGTATATGGCCCCATTGCCGGCGCTCCCAACATCTTCAATGTCGTGAACCTCGACAAGAGCCAGAAGAAAACGCCGAAAACCGGCTGGCACGAACAAACGCAGTCGTTTTTCTACTCCCTGGAACTGGGCTGGAAGTCGCAACTGTTCGTAACGACGACCGGACGTAACGACTGGGCGTCGCAACTTGCCAACTCACCCCAAAAGTCGTTTTTCTACCCCTCGGTCGGCGTATCGTGGCTGCCCAGCAGTACATTCAATTTCCCGGAGAAGTTCAACTACCTGAAAATCCGTGCTTCGTGGGCTTCGGTAGCAAACCCCTTTCCGCGGGAACTGACAATCGCCACACACCCTTACGACGACACCATTTCCGGCTGGGACGACAAATCGAACTACCCTATCGGGCAGCTTTACCCGGAGCGGACGAAAACCTGGGAATTAGGTTTCGACGCCCGGTTCCTGCATGGATTCACACTCTCGGCATCGTGGTATCGCGCCGACACCTATAACCAGACTTTCAATCCGAATCTGTCCGCATCGTCCGGCTACTCCGACATCTATATTCAGACCGGACACGTGCGCAATACGGGTGTCGAGGCAAGCCTGGGATACGACCACCAATGGAAAAACTGGAATTGGAACTCGCAGTTTACTTTCTCCTGGAACAAAAACAAGATCATCGAACTTTGCAAGGAGTGGTACAACCCGATCACCGAGGAAACGATCACCATGAACAGACTCCAGATCAGTAAACTGGGGCGTGCGAAATTTATTCTCAAAGAAGGCGGTTCGATGGGCGACCTTTATTCCACGACCGACCTGCGGCGCGACGACAAAGGCAACATCGAGATCGACGAGGGTGGCAACGTCGTCGTAGAGGACAACCTGCCCGACATGAAACTCGGTTCCGTATTCCCGGACTATAACCTCGCATGGCGCAACAGCGTATCGTGGAAAAACCTGAACCTCGGATTCCTCGTGACGGCACGCATCGGCGGCATCGTCAATTCACTCACGCAAGCCAACATGGATCTATTCGGCGTGTCCGAAGCAACGGCTGCCGCGCGCGATGCCGGAGGTGCTTTGGTAAACGGCCGCAGCCTGGTAAACCCGGAAACCTGGTATACGGCCATAGCGTCGCAGGGCGGAATACCCCAGTATTACACCTACTCGGCAACCAACGTCCGGCTCCAGGAACTTTCGCTGGGGTACACGATTCCCCGCAAATGGCTGCACAACATATGTTCGATCACCGTATCGTTCGTTGGCCGCAACTTGTGGATGATGTATTGTAAAGCGCCGTTCGACCCCGAAGCCGTGGCATCGACAAACAATTTCTATCAGGGAATGGACTATTTCATGATGCCCTCGACACGTAACCTGGGATTCAATATTAACATTAAATTCTAACGGCTATGAACAAAATAAAGACAATAATTCGTGCCGTTGCTCTTATCGCAATAGTAAGCGCATCGACGGGATGCCTTGACAACTTCGAAGATTACAACCGTAATCCGAACGAAGCGACAGACGACGAACTGGAACGCGACAACTACCTCGTGGGGTCGAAACTCACCAAACTGCAAAATATGGTGATCCCCTCGGAAGAACACCTATACCAATTTGTCGAAGCACTCGAAGGCGGCAGCTACGGCGGATATGTCGAAGCGACGGTAGACAGCTGGGAAACGAAATTCTCAACGTTCAATCCCACCGCCGACTGGCTCAAAGCGCCGTTCGTGGATGTCATCACCGAAACTTACCCCGCCTACCGCGGCATCATCAACAAAACCGACGACGAAGTGGCGGTAGCCCTGGCCAACGTCCTGCGCGTGGCGATTATGAACCGCCTGGCCGACGCTTACGGCTCGATACCCTATTCCAAGATCGTAGAGGACAAAAAAGAACGCCTGACCGTCCCCTATGACACGCAACAGGAAGCATATACGCAGATGTTCAAAGAACTGGACGCCGCGCTGGAAGCGCTGGAGCGCAACCGGGATTTGAGTACGGAAGCCTTCGGCGAATACGACCAGGTTTACAACGGCGACCTTAAAAAGTGGATCAAATACGCCAATTCGCTTAAACTGCGTATGGCGATGCGCCTTTCCTATATCGACGAGCAGACCGCAAAGGCCAAAGCCGCGGAAGCCATCGCCGACGGGGTCATCACCGAGAATGCCGACAATGCGAAGCTTCAGCCCGAACTCAACCGCACGGCATTGCTTTGGAACAGTTGGCAGGATCACGCCATCGGAGCCGACATCCTCTGCTACATGAACGGCTACAAAGACCCGCGTATGGAGAAGATGTTCCTTGCGAATGATGTCGGCGACTATGTGGGTATCCGTATCGGCATCGATGTGACGAGCAAGTCGCAGGCCGTGTCGAAGTATTCGAATATGATCGTTGCGAGCGATACGCCCTACCTATGGTTCAATGCCGCCGAGGCAACGTTCCTGCGTGCGGAATATGAATTGCGCTGGGGCTCGGAAGAAACGGCACGGTCACTCTACGAAGCAGCCGTAAGGCTTTCGTTCGAGGAGCGCGGTGCCAGCGGCGCCGACGCCTATCTGGCCCAGACTGACGTCAAGCCCGCGCCCTACACCGATCCTGTCGGCAACTACAGCGCGATGGCCCAGAGCGACATCGGGATTCCGTGGGTCGACGGAGCCGAGAACTTCGAACGCAACCTTGAACGCATCATCGTGCAGAAATGGATCGCCATCTTCCCGCTGGGCGTCGAGGCGTGGTCGGAGCACCGTCGCACGGGCTATCCGAAACTGCTGCCCGTGCCCACCGACAAGTCGGGCGGCACGGTGGACGTAGCGCAGGGTGCACGACGCCTGCCTTACCCCGTCGAGGAGTACCAGCAGAACAACGCCAACCTTCAGTTGGCCATCCAGACGCTCGATGGCGAGCAGCAGAACGGCAACCGCACGGGCGACGTCATGGGAACCCGTGTATGGTGGGATTGCAAATCTTATAACAACTAACAGCTATGAAACAGAACTTTATATTCACGCTGCTGGCGCTGTTTTCGATGCTGTCGCTCGTCTCGTGCAGCGACTGGACGGAAACGGAGGCACTCGACAGTACGGTCAAAAAGCCTTGGGAGCAAGATCCTGCCCTATGGGCCGAGTACACCGCGACATTGAGGGCCTACAAGCAGTCGGAGCATTTCATCGTCTATGCCCGCATGCACAATTCTCCCGAGAAAGCGACCGGAGAGCAGGACTTCATGCGCTGCCTTCCGGATTCGCTGGACATCGTGACGCTGACCAACGCCGACAACTTCTCGAAATTCGACGCCGAGGACATGTCCGTCATGCACGAGAAAGGCACGAAGGTGCTCTATCAGATCGACTATGCCGCTCGTGCGGAGGAATTCGCCGATGCGGCGGCGCTCGACGCCTACTTGGATAAGGTCGTCGTTGCCGTCGCTGCCAATGGCATGGACGGCTACTCGTTCACGACCGACCCGTTGGCTGCGGATGCCACGGCTCGCATTATTGATAGGCTTGCCACGGCCAGAACTGACGGTCAGCTCCTCGTTTTCGAGGGTAATCCCCTGTCGCTCGCTGCCACCGACCGTGCAAAGATGGATTACGTCATCCTCGATACGGAGAAACTCGAAAATGTTTTGGATGTGAGACTCCATGCCCTGCACGCTGTTAACTATGCCGGCATCGAGGCCAATCGGCTGCTGCTGACCGCCGAAATCAATGCGGCGCTGTTCGATGAAGACCGCACCGAGCACGCCGCTGTCGACGAAATGTCGCGCCGCGTCGTCGAACTCGGGCCTTATGCGGGGCTTGCGGCTTACAATATTGCCGAAGATTACTACCATTCCAAGATGAACTACCAAACCATCCGGCAGGCGATACAAACGTTGAACCCCTCTAAATAAAGACAGTCATGAACATGAAAAAGATACTAATGGCGGTTCTCGTTTCGCTCGTGGCTTTCACGGCCTGCGAGAACTACGGCGATGACAATCACAAGTTCGACAATGTCGTATACCTCGACGTCGCTTCGACGAGCGACGCACAGCTCACGACCTTCAGCAACACCCGGGCTACCTACGATTGCGCGTTGCAGGCGGTACTGACATATCCGGCAGGACAGGATGTGGCGGTGACGCTCACGGTCGACCCGTCGCTCGTCGGGACGTACAATGCCCGTTACGGTACGGAGTGGACGATGCTCGATTCAAAATATTATTCTTTGCTGTCCGAAACTGTGACCATTCCGGCAGGGAAGACGACCTCCGATGCTGTCACGCTGCGCCTCCGTGAACTCACCGGAGAAGGAGATGAGCAGACCGGAGCTTTGCCAATCGACGAAACCTATCTGGTTCCAGTACGCATCGGTAGCGCATCGATCGATGTGTTGCACGGCTCCGACGTGGCTTACTACGTCGTCAAACGCTCCTCGGCCATCACCGTCGCGGCACAACTTACGGACAACTGGATCGAGTTCCCGACCCTCGATAAGTATTCCGAAAGCAGCAAGGATTGGAACGGCCTGCGGGCTGTGACCTACGAGGCCCTGATTTACATCGACGAATTCGTGAAAACCAATACTGAAGGCAATCCCGTCAACATCTCGTCCGTCATGGGCGTTGAGCAGTACCTGCTGCTGCGTATCGGCGATACGAATTTCGAGCGCGAACAGTTGCAGTTCGACGGTTCGGGCAGTGGCTCGGGCTTCGGCAAGATTCCCGGACGCGACGCGATGAAGCATCTCGAAACGGGGCGCTGGTACCATGTGGCCTGCACCTGCGACCAGAATACCCGCACGGCCCGCATCTACGTCGACGGGCAGATTCAGAGCGAAGTCACGGGCGTGGGCATCACGACGCAGAACGATAAGAACTGCATCAACTTGGCCATGCGGGCGCTCTACGACCTGTGGAACACCGCTCCCGAGGGCGACAAGGCCCAGTACGAAGAACTGGGGTACGATGGCCTGAGCGAGGCCTATCAGTTCTTCATCGGCCGCTCCTACGACGACTATCGGCCTCTGAACGGCAAGATCGCCGAGGCGCGTGTATGGTCTGTGGCCCGCACGCCGGAACAGATTTGGGAAAATATGTATGAAATCGAAAACCCGGAGAACGATCCGACGCTTTTGGGGTATTGGAAATGCAACGATGCCTCGGGAAATACGGTCAAGGACTATTCGATGTACCGCAATGACGGAGTGGCTAAGTATGATATTATCTGGCCGCAGGGCATCGAGATTCCGAAACTTAACGAAAACAACGAGTGATTATGAAGACGATTTTTAGTTTGCAAACGGGAATTGCGACGCTTCTCTGTACGGCGGCACTCGCAGGCCTTATGGCCTGCGACGCCGACACCGTAGAGCAGCAGGGCGGGAAACTTCCCGACAAGGAACCGTTGGAGAATATCTATGGAAGGTTGCGTAGCAGCAGTATGTCCGACGACAAGGTTCGTATTCGGATGACGGAAGGATCCGGGTTCGTAACTTCCAACTTCTATTACCAGTTTTCAAAAGCGCCGGCTTCGGAATTATCCCTCGACGCATGGATCGACGGTTCGCTGCTCGATGGGTGGAACGAGGCGAACGACGAGCAGCGAACGTTGCTGCCCGAAGGCAATTATGATTTTCCTGACGGCAAAACGCTTTCGCTCTCGGCAGAAAATCAGCGTTCTGCACTTAAACGCATCCGCTTCATGGCCGAGAATCTGACTCCGGGCGAATATTATCTGCCGCTGACGGTGGCTGAAGAGGCCGGAACCGAGGAGCATCAGACAATCAATTATCTCATTTCAATTCGCGCACGACAACTCGGGGAGTACAAGCTCAATGCCGACCAGGTATTTGC
>ERZ773134.2451-NODE-2451-length-13183-cov-5.949954_pt1 | contig 13183 bp, 8 predicted proteins | sample MGYA00580856_ERZ773134 | MGnify/ENA primary metagenome ERZ773134 (study PRJEB29015, sample SAMEA2737823) | human gut metagenome | biome: human gut; feature: human-associated habitat; material: faeces | place: China | collected 2012 ... | reverse complement strand
TGCGGGCTGTGACCCGCAGCGGCCCGGTCAGCTCCGGAATGGCGATCCAGTTCACCTCGTCCGCATACACGATGCGGTCGAACAGCATCTCCTCCGGCCCTACCGTGACGGTGTTTGCCTGCATGTCCTTGCCGCAGACGTACACAGGTGCCCCCATGGCAAGGCCCAGCCCCTTGCGCTGGCCGATGGTGTACCGCACCGCGCCGTTGTGGGTGCCCACCACCCTGCCGCTCTCGTCCAGAAAATCACCTGCCGGATAGTGTTTGCCGGTGAAGTCCTCCATAAAGCGGGCATAGTCGCCATCCGGCACGAAGCAGATGTCCTGACTGTCGTGCTTGCGGGCATTGACAAATTTGTGCTGCTCCGCGATCTCGCGCACCTCAGTCTTGTGCAGGCCGCCCAGCGGCAGACGGATATGCGCCAGCTGCTCCTGAGTGAGGTTGTAGAGCACATAGCTCTGGTCCTTGCCCTCGTCCAGCCCCTTTTTGAGCAGGAAACGGCCGGTGGCCTCGTCCTGCTCCACCCGGGCATAGTGGCCCGTGACCACATACTCCATGCCGTGTGCCCGGGCCCAGTCCAGCAGATGGCGGAACTTCATATATTTATTGCAGTCGATGCAGGGGTTCGGCGTGCCGCCCGCCTCGTAGGTCTCGATGAACTTAGCAATGACCTTTTCACGGAATTCCTCGGTGTAGTTCACGACCTCAAACGGGATGTCGAGCTGGAACGCGACTTCGGCGGCGTCCTCGACGTCCTTCGCCGAGCAGCAGGTGTGGAACCCGCTCTGGCCCAGATCCTCATTCTGGTACAGGCGCATGGTCGCGCCCATGCAGCGGCAGCCCGCCTGCTTCATCAGGTAGGCGGCGACGGTGCTGTCCACGCCGCCGCTCATGGCGATCAACGCGCCGGGGGTATTTGACATAGGGGCCTCCTTTATTGCAAAAAGGAAAGGGGCAGTATCGGGAAGCTCTCTCCCCCAGTCGCTGCGGCGACAGCCCCCTCGCAGAGGGGGCCAAGGAACTCTCTTGCCTCCCTCTGCGAGGGAGGTGCCGCCCGCAGGCGGCGGAGGGAGAGAGCCTCCCGCTGCATCCCATTTCCCATTAAACGTACAAAAAACGCGGCAGACAAATATCTGCCGCGTTCATTATAGCAAATTTTCTGCGCTATTGCAATCAGTCCGCGAACAGCGGGGTGGACAGATAACGGTCACCGGTGTCGGGCAGCAGGGCCACGATGGTCTTGCCCTTGTTTTCGGGGCGCTTGGCCAGCTGGATGGCGGCCCAGATCGCAGCGCCGGAGGAGATGCCGACCAGCACGCCCTCCTTGTGGCCGACCTGCTTGCCGGTGGCAAAGGCGTCCTCGTTGGTGACGGGGATGATCTCGTCGTAGACCTTGGTGTTCAGCACGTCGGGCACAAAACCGGCACCGATGCCCTGAATCTTGTGCGCGCCCGCAGTGCCCTTGCTCAGCACTGGGGAGGAAGCTGGCTCAACGGCCACGACCTTGACGTTGGGGTTCTGGCTCTTCAGGTACTCACCGACGCCGGTCACAGTGCCGCCCGTGCCGACACCGGCCACGAAGATGTCGACCCTGCCGTCGGTGTCCTCCCAGATCTCGGGGCCGGTGGTGCGCTTGTGGGCATCGGGGTTGGCCGGGTTTACAAACTGGCCGGGCACAAAGCTGTTGGGGATCTCCTGCGCCAGCTCGTCGGCCTTGGCAATGGCACCCTTCATGCCCTTGGCGCCGTCGGTCAGCACCAGCTCGGCGCCGTAGGCCTTCATCAGCTGGCGGCGCTCGACGCTCATCGTCTCGGGCATGACGATGATGATGCGGTAGCCGCGGGCGGCGGCGACGGACGCCAGACCGATACCGGTGTTGCCGGAGGTCGGCTCGATGATGACGGAGCCGGGCTTCAGCTTGCCGGTGGCCTCGGCGTCGTCGATCATGGCCCTGGCGATACGGTCCTTGACGGAGCCGGCGGGGTTGAAATATTCCAGTTTAGCGAGAATTTTTGCCTCAAGGTTCTCGGCGTTTTCAATATGGGTGAGCTCCAGCAGCGGGGTGTGGCCGATCAGCTGGTCTGCGGAAGTATAAATCTTGCTCATGGTAGTTTCCTCCATCGTCATTTCTGTTTATTTGTAAAGCGGTCGCGGTTTTACAGCTCATGACGGCGACATCGCGCGTATGGCACAAATCCCTTTCGCATATCAATTCATACCTTTCTTGTAGGTTGATAGGATTGTACAACATATTTTCCCGTTTGTCAATAGGGTAATAGGGAATTTTCCAAAATTATTTTGCAAAAAGGTGTTGCCATCCTATTTACCAACCTGTATAATAGGTTATAAGAACAGTAAGGAGCATACCACTATGATGATTTCAACGAAGGGCCGTTATGCGCTGCGTGTTATGATCGATATTGCCGAGCACCAGCACGACGGTTATATCCCCCTGAAGGAGATCGCCGCACGGCAGGAAATTTCCGAAAAGTATCTGGAGGCCATCGTGAAGGGGCTTGTCAAGGAGCGCTACCTGACCGGTCTGCGCGGCAAGTCCGGCGGCTACCGCCTGACCAAAGCGCCCGAGGAGTACACCGTCGGCAGCATCCTGCGCCTGAGCGAGGGCAGCCTGGCCCCGGTGGCCTGCCTGGAGCAGAACCCCGTGGAGTGCCGCCGCATGGCCGAGTGCCGCACCCTGCCGATGTGGCGCAAGCTGAATACGATGATCAACGACTATTTCGACGGCATCACTCTGGCGGACCTGGTGAACACCAGCCAGCCGGGGAATGATTATGTGATTTGAAATCAAACGCCTTCCCCTGTGGGGGAAGCCTTATAATAAAAAGGAGCTATGCCCGTGGGCATAGCTCTCTTTATTACTGTCAGACGATCTCGACCTTTTCCATGACAACAGGCGTGCGGGGCTTGTCGTTCCAGTCGGTGGCAACGTTGGCGATCTCATCGACGACCTCAATGCCGTTCACAACATGGCCAAAGGCGGCGTAGCTGCCGTCCAGATGCGGGGCATCCTGGTGCATGATGAAGAACTGGCTGCCGGCGGAGTTCGGGTCCATCGAGCGGGCCATGCTGATGACACCGCGGGTGTGCTTGATGGGGTTGGCAACGCCGTTCTGCAGGAACTCGCCCTTGATGTGCCAGCCGGGGCCGCCCATGCCGGTGCCCTGCGGGTCACCGCCCTGGATCATGAAACCGGGAATAATGCGGTGGAAGGTCAGGCCGTTGTAAAAGCCGTCCTTGACGAGCTTCTCAAAGTTCTCACAGGTGATGGGGGCTGCGCTGTGGTCCAGCTCAATGTCGATGGTCTTGCCGTTCTGCATGGTAATGCGAATCATACGGTGTTCTCCTTTTCGGTTTGATTTGTTGTGTCAGGGTCGCTCTCAGGGGTGGCGATGCCCTGCAGATAGCTCATACTGCCGAGCTTTTCGGCAAATTCTGCGGGGGGCAGCCGGTTCATCCAGTACAGCAGCGCCGCCCCCATGAACTGCTCACTGCGAAAAACTGCCTTTGGCAGCAGCGCAAACAGGCCGCCGTCGTGATGCTCGCCGGTAAACGGGTCGGTCCAGTCATCGGGCAGGCGCTTGTCCAGCTGCCGCGGCGAGACGTGGCCCGTGATGAAGCCGCGCCCGCCGAACAGCGGCTCCACGAGCCAGAAAAACACCCGGCGCAAGCCGTGCTTACTGGGGAACAGCCCGCGCAGCCTGTAGGTGTGCCAGAACGCATCGGCCAGGTACTCCACGGGGATGTCCTCGCCGTAGGTTTCCAGCAGACAGGTGTGCAGCAGCGCCGTGATGTCGGCCAGCTCCTCCCCTGTGGGCAGGGGGCTGACGTCATCGACGGGAACCAACGCAGAGCCGGTGTCCTCGGCGTGGAGCGTCGAGTCGAGCGCGATTTCCAGATAGCCGTGTCCGCCCTTGCCCGCGTAGGGCTGGCCGGGCGCGCACATGGCACAGATGAACGGATGCACGACGGTATCCGCGGCGTAGTGGCTCAAAAAGCCGAGCGTGTACTCGACCTGCGGGCGGGTCTTGACGTTGGCGCAAAGACTGCGCAGGAACGCGCCGGTCTTTTCCTCGTGCATACGGCTGCCGAGGCCGGGCAGGTCATAGCGGCGCTTGGCGCGCTTTTTCCAGATTTCAAAGCAGAAAAAGCTGTCCGGGCCGTTGGCACCCGCCGCAAACGCCGCCGGGCACTGAATTTTGTAGTGGATGGTTTCCGCAGCTTTTCTTGCGGTGCGCACATGGGTATAGCCTTCCGGCATGTAGGGTCCCCTTTCGTATCAGCGTAGGTATAATTGTACTGCGTGGAAGGGAAAAAGTCAAATTTTCAAAAAGGCTTCCCCATCGGGGCTGCGCCCGCAGGCGCGTGTCGGAGCGCAACCGCCGTAGGCGGCTCTTGGCGCGTAGACTGAAGTTGTCACCGAAGGTGACGGATGCGGGCAAAGTTTGCTACAGCATTCCGCTCACGGGCAATCGTGGCAAGGTTACCCCTCATCCGACCTCGGGCGGGGCCTCGGCCACCTTCCCCCAAGGGGGAAGGTATTCTGCTTCAAATCTTCCTCTCGTCATTCGTCATAACTTTCGGCAGCACGCCAAAGTACAGCACGGCACCGACAATGATGATGAGGATGACGGACAAAATGCCGAACGGTCCGGCGGCGGCATTGATGGCATCGACCTGCTCGGCGGTGGCTGTGGCGGCGGTCAGACCCTGGTCGGCCAGCATTTTGCTGGCGGTAAAGGCACTGACAAAGCCGACAAGCGCCGGGCCCATGATGGACGAGAACTTGCCGAAGATGTCAAAGAAGCCGAAGAACTCGCCGCTGCGGGCCTTGTCGGGAATGAGCTTGCCGAACATCGAGCGGGACAGCGCCTGAATGCCGCCCTGGCTGGTGGCGCAGAGCACGGCCAGCATCCAGAACTGCCACAGGCTGTTCATAAAGAACGCAAATACGCAGATAAACATGTAGACGCAGATGCCGACGCCGACCATCGTGCGTGCGCCGAACTTCTCGGCCAGCTTCATGTAGAGCAGGCAGAACGGCAGGCCCAGCACCTGCACCAGCAGCAGCGCCAGCAGCATACCGGCGGAGTCCAGCCCCAGGTTGGTGCCGTAGCTTGTAGACATGCTGATGATGGTATGCACACCGTCGATGTAGAAAAAGTACGATATAATGTAGATCAGCATGGGCTTATCCGCGCCGATCTCCTTCATGGTCGTGAACACGTTTTTAATGCTGGCCCCCACGTCGCCCTTCTTATAGGGCTTGCCGGAGGTCTGCTCACAGTTTTTGACCAGCGGGACACTGAACACGAGCCACCACACGGCGGTCAGGCCAAAGATGAACCCGAGGCAGGTCAGCATCGGCACGCCGACGGCGTTCATGATGAGGAAGATCAGCAAGGGGATCGTCGAGCCGCCGATGTAGCCGAGACCGTAGCCCAGCGTCGAGACCGAGTCCATGCGGTCCTCCGTCGTGACGTCGGTCAGGAAAGCGTCGTAGTAGATGCAGGACGCATCAAAGCCGATGGTGCTTGTGATGTAGAGCACCAGCACTATCGCCGCGACCCTGCCCGCCGCATCCGGCGAGGCGGTGAAGTCCATGAACGGCGTGAAGGAAAGCCCTGCTACCGAGACAACGCCGATGAGCATAAATGCCGTGAACAGCTTTTTGCGCATACCGCGGATGTCGCCGAACACGCCCAGGAACGGCGCGCTGAGGGCGACGATGGCCATAGCCAGGCTGGTGGCAAAGCCCCAGGTGGACATGCTGGACACGCTGTCGGCGGTGTAGCCTGCAACGGTGTCAAAGAAGATGGGCAGGATGGTCACGACGATGACCGAGTGGGCGCTGTTGGCCCAGTCGTACATCATCCAGCTGATCTCCTGTTTAGTGAATTTTTTCAGGAAGCCCATGGAAGAAAACCTCCGCATTTGTTATTGCACGCTTTTTGCGTGCTTGTATAATTATTGTAACATTTTGCTCCGTCAAAAACAACAAGCCCCGCCGACGTTTCGGTCAGCAGGGCGTAAAAGTTTTGTAATGTTTTTGTGGCAGATTGACGGAGCGCACAAAAGCCTTCCCCAGTGGGGGAAGGTGGCCGAGCGGAGCGAGGTCGGATGAGGGGCGGCCTTCCCATAGCAACCCGTTCGCGGGCAATCAAGGCAAGGTTTTCCCTCATCCGTCTGCGGGCGGGGCCGCAGACACCTTCCCCCACGGGGGAAGGCACGCTATATTATCTTGCCCGCAGCTCCCAGAACGCCACGGCCCCTGCCGCGGCCACGTTCAGTGAGTCTACGCCGTGCTGCATGGGGATCATGACGGTGTAGTCACAGTGGGCAATCGTGGTGCGGGCCAGGCCGTCGCCCTCTGTGCCCAGCACGATGGCAAGGCGCGGCTCGGCGCACAGCGCGGGGTCATCGATGCTGACGGCGCGGCTGTCCAGCGCCATGGCGGCAGTTTTAAAGCCGAGCGCGTGTAGGCGGGCCATCCCGGCCTCGGGCCAGTCGGCAGGGCTGTCACCCAGCGTTGCCCACGGCACCTGGAACACCGTGCCCATGCTGACGCGGACGGCACGGCGGCAGAGCGGGTCGCAGCAGGACGGCGAGAGCAGCACCGCGTCCATGCCCAGTGCGGCGGCCCCGCGGAAGATGGCCCCGATGTTGGTGGAATCCACGATACCCTCCAGCACCGCGACGCGGCGGGCGTCTCTGCACAGTGTCTCGACGCTGCGCGGCTGCGGACGGCGCATGGCGCAGAGCACACCCCGGGTCAGCGCGTAGCCGGTCAGGGCCTGCAGCACGCTGCGGTCCGCGGTGTAGACGGCAGCGTCGGGGCAGCGGGCCAGCACGCCCGCGGCGGGGCCGTCGATCTGGCGGCGCTCCATCAAAAAGGAGAGCGGTTCGCACCCGGCGTCCAGCGCCGTGCCGATGACCTTGGGGCTTTCGGCGATGAAGATACCCTTTTCTGGCTCCAGCTTATTGCGCAGCTGGGCCTCGGTGAGCCTGGTGTAAGGAGCCAGCTCGGGGGCGGATAAATCTGTGATTTCGATGATATGGGGCATGGGGATAGCTCCTTTGTGGGAGAATTTGTATATAAATGATACAACAAACATCGACGCAGTGCAAGCCCCAAGCCTTCCCCCTTGGGGGAAGGTGGCCCCGCAGGGCCGGATGAGGGGCGGGTATGTGGGGGGAGCTATCCGTACACGGGCAATTGCGGCAGGTCGCCCCTCATCCGTCTGCGGGCAGAGCCGCAGACACCTTCCCCCTAGGGGGAAGGCTTTCTACGTAAACAAAACCCGCCGCCCATGGGGCTTGCAACCCACGGGCGGCGGTGTTCTATATAATCCCTGTTCCCTCTAAAAGTCTTTACAAATTACTCGACAGCGTCAAGAGCCTGTGCCAGGTCGGCGATGATGTCGTCGACGTGCTCGGTGCCGATAGACAGGCGGATCGTGTTGCGGCCGATGCCTACATCGGCAAGCTCCGCATCGGAGAGTTGGCCGTGGGTCGTGGTGGCCGGGTGGATTACAAGGCTCTTGACATCGGCGACATTGGCCAGCAGAGAGAAGATCTGCAGATGATCGATGAACTCGAAGGCCTCCTTCTGGCCGCCCTTAATGTTGAAGGTGAAGATCGATGCGCCGCCGTTGGGGAAGTACTTCTCATACAGGGCGTGGTCGGGGTGATCGGGCAGACTGGGGTGGTTGACCTTCTCCACCTTGGGGTGATGGGTCAGGAACTCGACGACCTTTTTGGTGTTTTCATTGTGGCGGTCCAGACGCAGGGAGAGAGTTTCGGTGCCCTGCAGCAGCAGGAAGGCGTTGAACGGGCTGATGCACGCGCCGGTGTCACGCAGGATGATGGCGCGGATGTAGGTAACAAACGCCGCGGGGCCTGCAGCGTCCACAAAGCTGACGCCGTGGTAGCTGGGATTCGGCTCCGAGAAGGCGGGGAACTTGCCGCTGGCCTTCCAGTCAAACTTGCCGGAGTCAACAATGACGCCGCCCAGCGTGGTGCCGTGGCCGCCGATGAACTTGGTGGCGGAATGGACCACGATGTCCGCGCCGTGCTCGATGGGGCGGATCAGGTACGGCGTGCCGAAAGTGTTGTCAATGACCAGCGGGATGCCGTGCTTGTGGGCAATTTCAGCGATGGCGTCGATGTCGGGAATGTCGGAGTTGGGGTTGCCCAGCGTCTCCAGATAGACGGCGCGGGTGTTCTCCTGAATGGCACCCTCGACCTCAGCCAGGTTGTGGGCATCGACGAAGGTCGTCTTGACGCCGAAGGCGGGCAGGGTGTGCTCCAGCAGGTTGGAGGTGCCGCCGTAGATGGTTTTTTGCGCCACAATGTGCCCGCCGTTCTGAGCCAGTGCCTGAAGGGTGTAGTCGATGGCAGCGGCGCCGGAGGCAACGGCCAGCGCGGCAACGCCGCCCTCCAGAGCCGCGATGCGCTTTTCAAAAACATCCTCGGTGGAGTTGGTCAGGCGGCCGTAGATGTTGCCCTCGGCCCTCAGGGCAAAGCGGTCAGCGGCATTCTGGGAATTGGGGAACACATAGGAGGTGGTCTGGTAGATGGGCACCGCACGGGAATCGGTGACGGGATCGGCCTGCTCCTGGCCGACGTGCAGCTGAAGGGTTTCAAAATGCAGTTTACGCTCGCTCATGATAAAATCCTCATTTCTGTTTTATTTCTGTTTTTTTTGTAAAAGAAAAGCCGGGGGTCGTTTTGGTACAACTCCCGGGCAGAATATGCAGTGCGGCGCCGGTTTTACAGGCAGTGCAAAGCATTGCCCCGCGCCCGGACCGCATTAGCCCGGGAGTTAGGCATTCGGCCACAGCGGAAGTTCTGACGCAGCAGATCACCGAAAACGTGAGCCATATACTTTGCACCTCCTTGCTTTTTTGTAATAAACCTATGTGATTTGTAGGTTGACTGTATGATAACACGGAATTAACCGTATGTCAATAGGGAAATAGGGATTTTTTGCAAAAACTGTAAACGGGCTGTAAGGCGAGGTCTGCCCTCATCAGTCAGCGGACGGGGCCGCTGACAGCTTCCCCCGAGGGAGAAGCCTTTCCGCCGTGAGCCTTCCACTGCGGGGCTGCGCCCGCAGGCGCGTGTCGGAGCGCAACCGCCGGAGGCGGCTCTTAGCGCGGAGACTGAAGGTGGCTGAGGCCCCGCCCGAGGCCGGATGAGGGCCGCGTTCGTGCAGCCGCCCATTCACTATTCATAACTTACAGTTGAAATCTTCCCCGAAATCGGTTATACTGTTTTGTAATAAAGTTGAAATATGGGGCACTGTCCCCTTTTTAAAAAGGAGCAAGCAATGGCACACACCGTTATGGTCACCGGCGCAGACGGCTTTATTGGCAGCCACCTGACCGAAGAACTCGTCAAGCGCGGCGAAAAGGTCCGCGCGTTCTGTCTGTACAATTCCTTTGGCTCGCTGGGCTGGATCGACACCCTGCCGCCGGAGATCCGCAGCGAAATCGACATCTTCATGGGCGACGTGCGCGACCCCAACGGCGTGCGCACCGCCATGCGCGGGCAGGAGCGCGTGTTCCATCTGGCCGCGCTCATCGCGATTCCCTTCTCCTACCACAGCCCGGACAGCTACGTGGACACCAACATCAAGGGCACGCTGAACGTGCTGAACGCCGCGCGTGAGCTGGACACCCAGCGCGTGCTCGTCACCTCCACCAGCGAGGTCTACGGCACGGCGCAGTACGTGCCCATCGACGAGAAGCACCCGTTCCAGGGCCAAAGCCCCTACTCCGCCACCAAAATCGGCGCGGACCGCCTGGCCGAGAGCTTCTACCGCAGCTTTGACCTGCCCGTCACCATCGTGCGCCCGTTCAATACCTACGGCCCGCGCCAGAGCGGACGCGCCATTATCCCGACCATCATCACCCAGCTGCTGGCCGGTCAGACCGAGATCAAGCTCGGCAGCCTGACCCCGACCCGCGACTTCAACTATGTCAAGGACACGGCCAACGGCTTTATGACGATTGCCGACTGCGACGCCGCGATTGGCCAGGAGCTGAACATTGCGACGGGCATTGAGCATTCCATCGGTGATCTGGCCAACGAGCTGATCGCCCAGATCAACCCGGACGCCAAGATCGTCTGCGAGGCCGAGCGTCTGCGCCCCGAAAAGAGCGAGGTCAACCGCCTGCTGGGCGATTCCACCAAGCTGCGTGAGCTGACCGGCTGGGCGCCCCAGTACACCTTTGAGCAGGGCCTGGCTGCGACCATCGAGTTCCTGCGCGGCAACCTGGATCAGTATAAGGTCGGGCAGTATATTCTGTAACATCGCAGATTTTTCATGCACTGTAGGGGCCGGGTACGCCCGGCCCCCGACCTTGCCAAGCCGGATACCTTGCGGCGCGGCGAACAGCCGGGCGAGGCATGCCTCGCCCCTACAGGAATCTGATTTTATGTCAAACGTTTCCAAAAAGAAGTTGTCCCTACCCACCGTGCAGCAGCCCGCCGCCCGGTGGGCTTTCGTGTTGGCGGTCTGCGCCTCGCTGGGCGTCGTCGTCAGCTACTACTGGCGCGTGTTCTATGGGCTGGACGCCCGCGGCGTATCTGCGGCGGGCGTGACCGGCCTTTGCGTGGGGCTGGCTGTGCTGGCCGGTGCGGCGGCGCTGGCGCTGCGGCGGGTCAGGGACTTTGCCAAAAAGGGCGCGGCGTGCATTCTGCTGTGCGGCGTGCTGTTTGCCTTTGCCAACCCGCCGATGCAGACCCCCGACGAGACCGACCATTATCTTCGCACCTACGCTATATCCATGGGCCGATTCGATTTTGATGCCCAGCGCGGCTACCCCGAGGACGTGGACGAGCTTGTCGCAGCGTTCCCCGGCGCGTGGGTCAACGCGCACACCTCGGCAGGGCTGGGCACCGATCCCGACACCCATGCCGAACAGCCGTTCAACTCCGCCGGGTACGCGCTGAAGCAGTACGGCAAGGATGGCCGGGTGGAGAGCATCCGGGACAGTTTTGAACAATATCTTACCTGGTTGTATAGGGACTCTGTGCCGCAGCGCGTGACCGAGCCGGTCAGCTTTTTGATTTTGCCGTTTTTGCCCGGTGCGCTGGGCATGGCACTGGCGCGGCTGTTTGGGCTTGGCGCACTGGGCTGCCTGTACGGCGGGCGGCTCGTGAACCTGCTGGCCTACACGGCGCTGTGCTATGCAGCGCTGCGCAGTGCGCACAAATGCAGACCTGCGTTTTTGTGCATTATGCTTATGCCGATGTCGCTCTACATGGGTGCGTCGCTGAGCTACGACGCGACGCTTTTGGGCTGCTATTACCTCATGCTGGCCCTGCTGACGCGGGACGAATGGAACGATAAGACAGCGCTTTTTTATGCGCTGGCCTGCGTGTTCGCCAACGGCACCAAGCCGTATATCAATCTGCTGTGGGTCGTGCTGCCGCTGATTTTACGGAAATCCGAGTGGAAGGTGCGTTTCAGCCGCACCGTGTACGCCGTACTGACCGCTGCGGGCGCACTGGCGCTGACCCTCGGTGTGGAGCAGTACGGCACGCTTTTGCGCCACAACTACGGCGCGATTGCCCGCCAGGGCGGCACCACTGTGAACGGCGGTGCGCAGCTGCTGTTTGTTTTGAAAAATCCGCTGCGTTACATCGCGGTTTTGCTGGGCACACTGTATGAGAACGACGGGTTCCTCGGCCAGCTGGGGCTGTTCGGCTGGAAAGATATGCCAATTGCGTTTATCAGCATCACCGCACCGCCGGTGCTGCTGGCGGCGGCGATGCTCTGCACCGCGCAGACCGACACGCTGGGCCGACGCCGCATGGGCTGGCTGGGCGCGTTCGGCCTGGTCTACGCCGTGGGTGCGATGACCGCCATGTACATCACCTACACGCCGGTGGGCATGGTGCGCATCGTCGGCTTGCAGACGCGGTATTTCCTGCCGGTCTGGCTGCTGCTGGTGCTGGCCGCGGCGACTGTGCTGCGGCGGGTGCTGGCCCCGCGGCTGACCGCGGCCAAGGGCGAGGCGCTGGCGGTAACGCTGTGCGGCTGGTATGCGTTTGCCGGGGCCGTGCTTTTGTTCCAGCATTACTTTGTGGGACCGGTGTATACGATTTATAAGTAAAGAAAAGGCTTCTCCCCTCGGGGGAGAAGCTGTCACCGAAGGTGACTGATGAGGGGCGGGTGTGCTCCGGCACGCCGTTCACGGGCAATTATGGCAAGGCCGCCCCTCATCCGGCCCTACGGGCCACCTTCCCCCACGGGGGAAGGCTTACCACAACATGAAAGGAGGCTCACGCCCATGCTGCATCTACTCTACGCGCTGGTACTGCTGCTTCTGCTCTGCGGGGCCTGTGCAATTCTGGCGGAGCGGTTTACCCTCTCCCCCGCCTTGCTGCCGCTGCCGGTATTGAGCGGCGCGGTGGTCGTGCTGTATCTCTGCGGGGTCGCGGGTTTCCTGCGCGTTGGCGCTGTGGCTGTACTGCTGGCGCTGGCCGCCGTGTGGGTCGTCGGGCTTGTGCAATACCGCCCCGCCGGGGTGGCCGCTGCCTGGAAAAGAGCGGCCTCCGTCCCCGGTTTCACGCTTTTTTTAGGCGGTGCTGCGTTTATCTGGCTGCTGTTCTGTGTACAGCAGCCGATGTTTACCCAGTGGGATGAGTTCACGGCGTGGGGCCTGGCCCCCAAGATGGTCGTGGAGCGCGGCGCATTCTATGTGGCCGACCCGGTCAACCTGAAGGCGTCCTTCACCTACCCGGCAACGAGCCTGATCACATTTTTGTTCCAGCCCTTCGGCCCTTGGGCCGAGTGGGCCTGTCTGGCCGCCATTGACACACTGGCGCTGGCCTGTCTGGCCGCTGCGTCCGCCCTGCCGCGGGAGCGCTGGGCGGGCGGCGTGCTCGTGTTCGCAGCGGGGTTCCTGCTGCCGTTTTTCTTCTCGGCCACGCCTACGGGCAGCTACGCAGCGCAGTACGTCAACGCCATGGCCGACCTGCCGCTGGCGATGCTGTTCGGCGGCACGCTCTGCCTGTATTTCGCGGTGGGACGCCGCAAAATTGCCTACTGGCTTGTTGCGCTGCCGCTGGCCGTGCTGACGCTGACCAAGGACATCTGCTTTGCCTACGGGCTGATCACGGCATTCCTGATCGGGCTGGATCTGTGGCTGGCC
>ERZ773134.2442-NODE-2442-length-13214-cov-8.279201_pt1 | contig 13214 bp, 9 predicted proteins | sample MGYA00580856_ERZ773134 | MGnify/ENA primary metagenome ERZ773134 (study PRJEB29015, sample SAMEA2737823) | human gut metagenome | biome: human gut; feature: human-associated habitat; material: faeces | place: China | collected 2012 ... | reverse complement strand
TCTCCTTCCCCGGCACGACAGCCCGGATAATCGCCGGATTAGTCAGGCCGGCCTCCTGTATCCGGCGGAATATTTCCCGGTAAAGGCGATATTCGACAGGCAGTGCCAAAACCAACACCGCTTTCCCATCCTGCCGCAACCGGCCGGTTAAATCGGCATCCAGTTCTTCGGACCGGCAGATCTGCACCAATCTGTACTTGCTATCGATCGTCTGTTCCCCCTTTTTATATGCTCCGACACTGCATAACGGAGAAGCATTCCGGTTATAGACATGAGCCATATCCAGAATCTCCAGAGGTACGATAACCCCTGTATCCGGGGGTAATTTAGTCAATTCCGGTCCCAATGTCCCGGTATAAATCCATTCCGGTGCTTTTATACCGGCATGCAAACGGTCACCATATACCGGATCATTGACCTCACTTACGGTAAAACCGATCCGGTTCATCACCTGTTCGTCCAATACGGTTACTCCCGTCAATCCGGCCACGATACAAGGTTTCGAACACTCTCCTTTCAATGGGGTCCACCCTTTCAGATACTCCGGTTCGGAACAGATCCGGGCCAATTCGCAAGCCACAGGAATCTCGGCTTCGGGTTCCTCGGTCAGGGACACCCGGATCGTATCCCCGATTCCTTCATTCAACAGGGTTCCGATCCCCACTGCCGAACGGATACGTCCGTCTTCACCCTCACCGGCTTCCGTAACTCCCAAATGCAAAGGATAACACATTCCCTCAGCCTCCATTTTCTCCACCAGTAAACGTACGGCATCCACCATAGTCCGGCAATCGCTCGATTTCAGCGAAATCACCACATCTTTAAAGTCACAAGCCTGACACACCCGCAAATACTCCATCGTAGCCTCCACCATTCCCGCCGGGGTATCTCCATAGCGGCTCATAATACGATCGGACAACGAACCATGATTCGTACCGATGCGGACAGCCGTTCCATATTGCCGGCAAACCTCCAGAAACTCCGTAAATTTCTGCCGCAGGATTTCCAATTCAGCTGCATACTCCTCATCGGTATAGGTCAGCTTCTTAAAAGTGGCCCGTTTATCCGCAAAATTTCCCGGATTTATCCTCACCTTTTCCACATAACGGGCGGCAACCGAAGCAGCCTCAGCAACAAAATGAATATCCGCAGAAATCGGAGTCGTATATCCCCGTTCACGCAAACGACGGTGTATTTCCCCGAGCATCTCCGCTTCCTTCACTCCCGGAGCAGTAATCCTCACCAGCCGGCCACCGGCCTCGATAATCCGGATCGCCTGTTCGACACAAGCATCCACCTCCCGGGTCGACGTATTCAGCATCGATTGAACCAGCACCGGTTCTTCCGATGAAAGAACCACATTTCCTATTCGAACAGCAGTTGTTTTCCTTCGCATAATTTTCTTATTAGATCTTCCACGTGATCATACTCTTCATATTCTTCGTATTCCGGGGATTCCGGATATCCTTTCCCTCAGGGGTATAAAGAAAATCCAATTCTTCCCGGAAAACTTCGTACACCTTGTGCCGCACCACCTTCGAAGTTGAATTGACCGTTCCGTTCTGTGCCGTCAGAGGTTCCGGCAAGATCCCGACAACAGCAGGTAACCAGCGTTCGGGAAACATCCCTTCATACATGCCACCCTTACGGAATTTCATCAGTTCCTCATTCAATTTCGTCAGCATCAGCTTACAAGCTTCAACCGTTCCGGGTTCTTCTTCCCGTTGTTTTACATATTCGGTCAGAGCTGTTTTATTCGGAACGATCAGGCCTGCGGGACCCACCGCGAACACAGTACCCACCATGATGAGCAGCACCACCGAGAACACGCGCATGACGTTCTGCATCACAGGGCCTAAGTACTTGCCGGTGATCTCGGCGATGGAAGCGCCGTCGTTGCGCTCGCTCATCATGCCGGAGAAGTAGTCGTGCACGCCGCCTGCAAAGATGGTGCCGAAGGTGATCCACAGGAACACCACAGGCCCCCACAATGCGCCCTGCATGGCACCAAAGATGGGGCCAAGGCCGGCGATGTTCAGCAGCTGAACGAGGAACAGCTTCCACTGGGGCATCACAACGTAGTCCACACCGTCATTGATGCGCACAGCAGGCGTTTCGCGGTCGTCCGGGCCGAAGGTGTTGTCCACGATCTTACCGTAGACAAAGTAGCCCACGATCAGGATCGCCAGACAGAGTAAGAAACTGATCATACCAGAAACCTCCTTTTTCTTTGTGCCGGAATTATGGAAGCATTTTCCATATTTTCCATTCATCCCGGCCAGCTTTCTGGGTCTATGTTAACATATTTTTCATAAAAATGATAATATGCTTCTGGTATGGGGGCATATCAAAGACCATATAGCCGCAAAGTTTTTTAGCCGATGTTTCGTCTCTTTTTCGCTCGATTTATCAGCAAAAAGACAGCCGCAGCGCATAAAGCGCTGCGGCTGTCGGCCAAATTCCTTTGCTTTCCGGTTTTTCCGCATTCCGATGTTTTGCCAGTTCTTAACCGGTTTCGGCGGTCATTTCACGGTCAGCGCCGCCTGCTTGTGCAGCAGCTGCACAAAGGTCTGCTCTTCCGGGCGCAGGGTCCCCCTGTCCGGATAGACCAGAACATCCTTCATGCGCTGGCGCTGGGCCGGGCATTTCCTGAGCACCAGATGGTATTGTTCCAGCGCCCGCTTTGGCATGGGCGAAGCCCACATATAGGCATTGGGCAGGTTCTGCAGGATGGAAAACTGGCTGCACCGCTCATACACATGGATGCGGCGGTTCGGGTTCGTATGCCAGCGCAGGCCGCTGTCCTCACCGCCGGGCAGCTGGAAATCACCGTGCAGGACTTCCATATAGCTGTTCAGCTGGGTGATGTCGGTCACTTCGCACTTTGCCAGCGGGCCTTCGCGGTTGGTCAGCAGCCGGTATTCAAACTCCATCACCGGCTCCCGGTGCAGGCCGTGACGGTCGCAGTAGCGGCGGTAATAATCTTCGTCCTCCTCCGCGTAGCGCAGCAGGGCCAGATGATAGCCCCGCCGCAGTACATGGTCCAGCGCTTCCATGGAGCCGGATTCCCGGATATGCACCCGCAGCTGCTGGCTGTCTGCCATCTGCTGCAAAAAATCCACCGTCGCGTAGGAAGCGTAGGTGGCGTGGGGCAGCACCACCCGCAGCTCCGCACAGCTGCTCTGCCGACTGCGGGCATCCAGATCCAGCCGGTCCACCTCGTCCAGCACCCGCTCTGCCTGCCGGATAAAATGCCGTCCCTGTTCGGTGGGGATCATGCCGGTGGACGAGCGCTCAAAGATGCGGATGCCGTATTCCTCTTCCAGATTCTTGAGCGCCTTGCTCACATTGGGCTGGGCCGCATACAGCTGCTTTGCCGCCGCGCTCACGGAGCCCCACTTGCGGATGGCCACCAGATAACGCAGTTCCGTAATATTCATGTGACTGCCCCCCTGTTCCAAAAATCATTCCTATTTTATCAAGCCGGGCGGCCGGCTGTCAAGCCAAATGCGGTTGACGCGCCCCGCGCAGAGCTTTATAATAAAAATGCTGTATTTACAAAAAGGAGTTTAGCTGCTATGGAGACTACCTACCGCGTTCTGCGCATTGAAGAGCAGATGTATGGCTGCGAGGAGCTGCCCGCCGGTCAGCCGGTGCTGTGCGATGTCACGCTGGCCGATCCCGCCGGGGAGCGGCGCACCCTGCCCTACCCGGACAAAGAGCTCACCCGCCTTGGCATCGACGAGGGCAGCATGGTCGTCCTGACCGCAGACGGAACGCTGAAAAAGGCATAAACACAGGAGGAACACATGAAAAAGATCAAAACCTCTGCTCTGATCGGTCTGGGCGCACTGGGCATCCTGTTCGGCCGCAAAATGCCCGGCGTGCAGGTCATCGCCGATGAGGACCGCATTGCCCGCTACTCTGCCGAACCGGTCGTTTGTAACGGCGAAGAATGCAAGTTCTCTTACGTCACCCCCGCCGAGGGCAGGCCGGTAGACCTGCTTCTGGTGGCCGTCAAGGCTACGGTGCTGGAACAGGCCATTCAGGACATTGCAAAGTTCGTAGGGCCGGACACCGTGATCCTCAGCGTGCTGAACGGCATCACCAGCGAGGAGCACATTGACGCAGCCTATCCCGGCCACACCCTGTGGAGCGTTGCCATCGGCATGGACGCCACCCGCACCGGGCGCACGCTGGTGTTCAATCAGGCGGGCAAGATCCAGTTCGGTGAGCGCAGCGGCGAGATGACCGACCGTGTGCAGGCCGTGGCTGACTATCTGGACGAGTGCGGCATTGCCAACGAGCCCTGTGGGGATATCCTTTACAAGCAGTGGAACAAGCTGATGGTGAATGACGGCCTGAATCAGGCCGCAGCCGCCTTTGACCAGCCCTACGGCGGCCTGCGCCAGCCCGGCGAAGCACAGGACATGATGCGCGCGGCCATGCAGGAGGTCATCCGGCTGGCGAACCTTGAGGGCGTGCCCCTGCCGCCGGACAACGATGTGAGGTTCCTCGACGCCATGATGCCCACCTTCAACCCCGAGGGCATGCCCAGCATGCGGCAGGATGTGCTGGCAAAGCGCCCCACCGAGGTGGAGGAGTTTGCCGGTGTGGTGCGCCAGCGGGCCAAGAAGTACGGGATGCCCACCCCTGCCAACGACTTTTTCTACACCCGCATCCGCGAGATTGAGGCGGGATACGACCAGTAAGGAGCCACCCATGCATACGCTTTATTTCACCCGCCACGGAGAGACCGTCTGGAACGTTGAAAACAAGATCTGCGGCATGACCGACAGCCCCCTCACCGAGCGGGGCCGCCAGCAGGCCCGGAAGCTGGGCGAAGCCGTCAAAGCCAGCGGGGTGCACATCGATGAGATCCTGTACTCTCCCCTGTCCCGCGCCGCCGACACCGCCATGGCCATTGCCGAGGCCACCGGCCTGCCCGCCCGGTGTGAGCCGCGCCTGCGGGAGCAGTGCTTTGGCAAATACGAGGGCACGCCCCGCAACGGCGGCGAGTTCCGCGTTTCCAAGACCCACTTCGCCGACCGCTACGACGGCGGCGAGAGCATGATGCAGCTGGCCCAGCACATCTATAACCTGCTGGACGAGCTGAAGGCCGACACCGGCAAAACCTATCTGCTGGTAGCCCATAACGGCATCGCCCGGGTGGTGCAGTCCTATTTCTACGACATGACCAACGAGGAATACGCAGCTGCGGGCATCAAAAACTGCGAACTGGTGGAATATCATTTTGAATGATGTTCGCAAAACGATTTAAAATGCCCTCCGCTTCGCTCTGGGCATCTTTAGCGGAACGATTATTTTTATAGAAAGAAAGCCGGAAAATCTGCGGATTTTCCGGCTTTCGCTTTTCACGGGAGAGAACTGGACGGCAAACGGCAGCGCGGGAGAAAGCAGGCTAGCCCTCTCCGTCAGTTCGTTGCACTCACTGCCACCTCTCCCAAAGGGAGAGGCCTTGGCATAGCGGCAAAGTTACTGGCTCGAGTACAAAGCTTACGAGCGCGCCCGCTCCCCTGCGGGGAGCTGCCGCAGCAGCGGCTGAGGGGCCTTGAAATCGGCGTAACACAAAAAATCCTTTAGCGAAGCGACTTGGATTTTTTGTATGGAGCCCATCTTCTTTGGGGTTACTAGGGGCGTGTAGCCCCTAGTTTGCAACGGCGACGACCGCGGCCAGTGGCCGAAACAGGGAGGAGCTGTTGGGGCAGCGGCCTGCAGAATGCGAGTGCCGTCCAAGGCACGAAGCAGACGCAGGGAGCCGCAACCCGCCGCCTCCCGCGCCTCGAAAGTAGCGGAGACCTTGCCGCGCTGAACACGCGGCATTTGCTGCGCAAACCGGTCTGCGGCTTAAAAGCCCCACTGGGGCTTTCATGCCCTGCGGGCACCGCCGTCCTTTCTGGTTCTCTTTTGGCACGCAAAAGAGAACATACCCGGCGGCGATGCCTTTTGCAAAAGGCATCAAACTTTAAACACGCGACCACTCTCTGTGCGGGAAGCATCCCCCGTATCATAAAAATCAGCCTTTATACAGCCCAAACAGCTTGAGCAGCTTCTGCCAGAAGGTCAGGGTCACAGCTGCCGGTTCCGGCTGGGCAGCCGGGGCCGGGGCCGTGATGGCAGTGGTCTGCAGCGCAAACTGCACCGCGCTCACCTCGGTGTTCTCTGCCGAGGTGAAGCTCTGCACCTCCCCGCCGCCGGAAAAACTGTTCAGCAGGCCGTCCAGCTGGGCACCCATGTCGATGCCGGAAACGCTGCTGCGCAGCTCGCCGGTGCCGCCGGTCAGCTGCGATGCACCCTCCGCCAGCTGCGCAACGCCCGCCTTCAGCTGGGCCACGCCGTCGGTGTAGGCGTTCAGGCCGTCGTCCAGCTGGACGTACTGGGCGGCAAGCTGGTTCACGCCGTCGGTGAGCACCGAGAGATTGCCCAGCATCCCCGTAAGCACACCGGCCAGCTGACGCACCCCGGCATCAAACACGCCGTAGCTGCCGTTCAGGGTGCTGCTGCCCTCGTGCAGCTGGGCAATTCCGCCGTTCACGGTGTCGAGATAGGTCTGCATGGCATCGATGTTGGCCGTAGACCCCTGCAAAAGCAGGATCACATCCTTGAGCTGCGGCATCATCCACACCATGCCCTGCAGCTGCTCAATGGCCTTGGCATTGCCATCCTTTACCACGTCAAGGTCAAGGCCGTTTTCCCGGAGGATGGCCTTGTAGGCTTCAAAGCTCACCTGCTGCTCCAGCTGTGCCGCGCCCTCATCCAGCCGGGCAATGCCGTCCCGGATTTGGGTGGAGGCATCCAGCAGGGTGTTCAACTCGTCGGTGGAGGCCGAGATGCCGTTCAGCGCGGTCTGCATCTGGGTGAGGGCGGCACGCACCCGGGCTGAGCCGCCGGTCAAGGCACCGGAATTGCCGTTCAGGGTGTCGATGCCCGCCTGCACCTGCGCAATGCCGTCTGCCAGCGCGTTGGCACCATCGTCCAGCTGCACGGAGCCGCTCTGCAGCTGTTCCAGCATCCCGGTCAGGTCCATATCTCCGAGGTCGAGGTTCAGGTTCAGCCGCACGCCGTTCAGGGAAACGGCGTCCATGGCAAAGTCCGTCACATCGGCAGTGACGGTCACGTCGCTGTCCGCGCCCGGCAGCAGGATGTAGGAAAGCTGCTTTTTGCTGCCCACATTCGCCACCGTAGCGCCCGGTGCTTCAATGTTCCGGGCAAGGCCGGTGTCCAGACTCATGGTCACCTGCAGCGCGTAGTCGTCAAAAAAGCTGCCGGTGCAGTCCGGGTTTCGGCTCACCTGCAGCCGGATGGAAAGGGCACCGCTTTTGCCGCCCAGCTCGTCGGAGCTGATTTCTGCCCCGTCCAGCGTATAGGTCAGCTTTACCACCCATGGCAGAGCCGTGGCGGCGTCCATGGTGCCCTCATAATAGAGCTTGCCGTCCTCGGTCACATGCACCGTGACCGTATCGCCGCTCTGCTCCACGGCATCGCTCGTGGTCATGTTGCGCACGGCAGTGTAGCTGCCGTGGTCCGCAACGGTGCCCCCCGCCTGCACGGAAAAGCTGTTCACGGCGTACACGCCGGTCACCGCACCGGAGGCCGTAAGATTTGCATAAATGACCTCTTCCTTGGCAGCGGAGGCTGCTGCAAAAGCTGGCAGACTGCTGCCCGCCAGCAGGCAGCCTGCCAGCGCCAGCGCCGACACCCGGCGCACAAATCGATGTTTCATCTCGGTCAAGCCTCCTTCGGCTGTCTTTTCTTTTTTATAATGAGCGGGTCGGCCAGATACAAAAAGCCCGGCAGTGCCGAAAGCACGATGGCCAGTGACACCAGACTGCCCACGCCCAGAAAATTGCCCAGCTGGCCCAGCAGCTGGTTTGTGGAAATGGCTCCCATCAGGAAGCCCACCACCGCCATGGCGCTGCCGGTGGTGCTGACCGAGGTGGTCACGGCAGACACCGTGGCCGCAACGGCTTCTTTGCGGCCCAGCGTCTCGCGGAACTCCTGATAGCGGTCGGAGAAGAGGATGGCGTAATCCACCGTAGCACCCAGCTGCACCGAGCTGATGATGAGATAGGCAATGTAGAACACGTACTGGCCCCGGAAGTACGGGATGGCCAGATTGATCCAGATGGCGGTCTCGATGCTGAGTACCAGAATGATGGGCAAAAGCAGCTGGCGCTTCATAAGGAGCAGGATCAGGAACACTGCGCCGATGGCCAGCAGGTTCACCTTGACCATGTCGGCCGTGATGGTGTCCATCAGGTCATAGGTGCTCACGCCCTGACCGGCCAGATAATAATTGTCCGGGTAATATCGCTGCACCGTGGCGCGCACCCGCTCCACCAGCGCAAAGGCCCCATCGCCCTCGGTGTCGGCATCCACCGTAAGCACCATGCGGGTGTAGCCGCCGGAGACCAGCAGCCCCAGCGTATCCCCGGGCACAAACTCCGGCGGAATGGACGCGCCTGCGTTGTCCACATAGGAAAGGATGCCGGTCACCTCCGGGATGGCGTGCAGTGCATCCGAAAGCTTTTGCTGCGTGGCGGTGTCGCCCTCCGGCACCAGTACAACGTAGGTGTCGCTGCGGCCAAAGGTCTCTTCAATGGCGGCGGTGTCCGCACCCAGACGGGTGTTCTCGCCAAACATGTGGGCGGCACCGTAGTAATACTGGTTCGAGTTGGAGGCCAGATAGCTGGGCACCATCAGAATGACCAGCACCAGCGCCATGGGCAGCATGATGCGGGCCACAAAGCGGCCAAACTTGTCAAAGCTGGGCAGCAGGGGCCTGTGGTGGGTCTTATCCATCCATTGATACGCTGCCAGCGTGAGCGCGGGCATAAAGGTGAACACGGTGACAAGGCTCAGCACCACGCCCTTTGCCAGCGCAAGGCCCAGATCCGGGCCGATCTGGAACTGCATGAGCACCAGTGCCAGAAAACCGATGACGGTGGTCAGGCCGCTGGACAGGATGGAGCCGGTGGATCTGCACAGGGCATCCACCATGCACTCCTCCGGGCTGGCATCCGGGTTTTCAGCCCGGCACTCCGCAAAGCGGTGGATCAGGAACACCGAGTAGTCCAGCGACACCGCCAGCTGCAGGATGCTGCCCGCCGCATTCGTCACAAACGAGATGGTGCCGAAGATGAGGTTCGTGCCGTTGTTGAGCAGGATGGCCGCGCCAAGGCCCGTCAGCACCAGCAGCGGCTCCGCCCAGGAATCGGTGGTCAGGATCAGGATGAACAGCACATACACCACCGCGATGGCGGCGATCTTTGCCACCTCGGTCACGGTGGAGTTGGTGGCAACGGCAGTGGAGACCGCCGCGCCCTCCAGCGCGTTGCCCTCCCCGATCAGCTCCCGCACGGCAGCCACGGCTTCCAGACGTTTCTCGTCCTCCACCGTCACGGTGAACAGGGCGCAGTCATCCTTATAATAGCTCTCCACCGTGGCGGTGTCCTGCATCTGCAAAGGCACTGTCACATCCAGACTGTCGTCCAGCCATGCAACGGAGGACACTCCGTCGATGGCGGCAAGCTTTTCCTTGTATTCCAGCGCCTGCGGCACCGTCACATCCCGCACCATGACCCGCATATTGGGGATGCCGCCGGTGAAAGCACCGTTCATCACCTCGATGGCGGTGGTGGAGGGGGATTCCGGCGGCAGATAGTCGTTGATATCATAATCTACCTTTACCTGACGCACAGCGAACACGCTCAGTACAGCCGCCAGTGCAAACACCGCCAGCACCAGCCTGCGGCGGCGCACGATGGCGGTATAAAAACGTTTCATCAAAACAGGAGTTCTCCTTTCCGGATCCATAAAAAAACTTTTATCATTCTAACAGGTTTGATAAACGTTGGAAAGAGACAGTTTATGAATTTTGACCCTCGAATGCCGATTTTTTGATTTTTCTGCCTTGACAACAAAAATAAATTCTGATATGCTCTTTTTCGGTTCATCGGAGGACCGTTTTCAACGTAATTTGAAACGGGCCGGATAAGATGCCGTGCAGACAGCGCCCCGCCGGAGGTTTCGTTGCCGTAGTGACGAAGCAGATCGAGGCCGGGCGTGCACTCACGGACATTTATCCGGCCCGTTTTTTGCACTTTGTGCAGAAAGGAGGACGCCATGTCCAAGCAGCGGATCCAGCTTTCCGATCACTTTACCTATCCCCGCCTTTTGCGGTTCGTACTGCCCTGCATCGGTACCATGTTGTTCACCTCCATCTACGGCATCGTGGACGGCCTGTGTGTCTCCAACTTTGTGGGCAAGACGGCCTTTGCGGCGGTCAACCTCATCATGCCGCTGCCTATGCTGCTGGGCACCATCGGCTTTATGCTGGGCACCGGCGGCAGCGCCATCGTGGGCATCACGCTGGGCGAGGGCGACCAGAAAAAGGCCGACCGCTATTTCACCCTGTTCCTGCTGGCGGCTCTGATCTCGGTCAGTGTGCTGGCAGTGCTGGGTATTGTGTTCCTGCGGCCCATTGCCGCGCTGCTGGGCGCAAAGGGGGAGCTTTTGGACTATGCGGTGCGCTATGGACGCATCCTGATGGTGTCCCTGCCCACCTTTGCGCTGCAGAATATGTTCCAGAGCTTTTTCGTCACCGCCGAAAAGCCGCACCTCGGCTTCTGGTTCACCGTGGGCGCGGGCTGCACCAACATGGTGCTGGATGTGCTGATGGTGGGTATCTGGGGCTGGGGCGTGGAGGGCGCGGCCATTGCCACCTTTATCAGCCAGCTGGTGGGCGGCGTACTGCCGGTGTTCTACTTCATCGACCGCAGCAACTCCAGCCGCCTGCACCTGTGCAAGACCAGTTTTTACAGCAAAGTCCTGCGGGATGCCTGCATCAACGGCTCTTCCGAGCTGATGACCAACCTTTCCATGTCGCTGGTCAATATCCTGTACAACTACCAGCTGCTGCGTCTGGCCGGTGAGAACGGCGTGGCCGCCTACGGTGTCATCATGTACGCAGCCTTCCTGTTCGTGGCGGTGTTCGTGGGCTATGCCGTGGGCAGTGCGCCCATCGTCAGCTTCCACTACGGTGCCCGCAACCACGCCGAGGTGCACAACCTCTACCGGAAAAGCCTGCGGCTCATCGCCGTGGTGGCTGTGACCCTGACGCTGGCTTCCATGTTCATCATCCCCTGTGTAGCGCGCATTTTCGTGGGCTACGATGCGGAATTGCTGGCCCTGACCAGCCGGGCCTTCCGGCTGTATGCGCTGAGCTTCCTCATCATGGGCTTCAATGTGTATGCGTCCTCCTTCTTCACGGCGCTGGGCGACGGCGTGACCAGCGCGCTGATCTCCTTTTTGCGCACGCTGGCGTTTCAGGTGATCGCCATTCTCCTGCTGCCGCTGCTGCTGGGCATCGACGGCATCTGGCTGGCCGTCACCGCCGCCGAGCTGGCGGCTCTGGCCGTGAGCGCTGCCATGCTCCTCACCAAGGACAAGGTATTCCATTACCGCAAGGCATGATAAGATCCCCTGCTTTCTGCGAAACGGCGAAAAGCGGGGGATTTTTTTGGTGATTCTGGCTCTGCCGCTGGCAGCAAAATCGTGTTAAAATGGACACAGCCTTTATTCACTTTTTATGAGGAATCATTATGACATTGTTTTTGACCAGCAGCCCCAGCGGCTGCCCCTTTGAGCCGGGGCCGGATATTCCGGTGCTGGACACCCGCAACCACTTTGTGGCGAACCTGCGGGCCGTCTGGCCGGATCACGCCGTGCTGGGCCTTGCCATTGCGGCAGACCCCTATGCCTACGAGCAGAACGACGAGATGTGCCGGGTGTTTGCTCAGAGTTTTGCGAACGCCCACCTGCCCCTGACGGCGCTCATCCCCTGCGATGCCCGCAATGCCGAGGAGATCGGTTCTCTTCTGCCCCAGAGCGGCTTTGTGATGCTGTGCGGCGGGCACGTGCCCACCCAGAACCACTTTTTTGCTCAGCTGGGCCTGCCGGGGCTGTTCCATAACTACCACGGCATCGTGCTGGGCGTGAGTGCCGGCAGCATGAACGCCGCCCACATCGTGTACGCCGCGCCCGAGGAACCGGGCGAAGCCGCCGACCTGCACTACTCCCGCTGGATGAACGGCCTTGGCCTGACCGAGACCCGCATCCTGCCCCACTACCAGTTCATCCGGGATCATGTGCTGGACGGGCAGAAGATGGAGGACATCGCCCTTGCCGACAGCAAAAAGCGGCATTTTCTCGCTTTGCCGGACGGCTCGTATATCCTGTGCGCCGACGGCAGCGAGGCGCTGTACGGCAGAGGCTGGTACTTTGCGGATGGGATGATGGAAGAGATCAACGAAGACGAAGATGTGTTGCCTTTACGGTAAAGCGCGACAAAAGCGGGGCTTCTACGGCAGCCTTGACGATTAAAATGGCCTCCGCTGCGCTCTGGCCATCATCAGTGGAATTATTATTTTTATTTGCAGTTCCGAAACGCCTGCGGGCGTTTCGGAACTGCTTTTTCACGAAAGGGCTTGTAACGTCAAGCGGGCAGCCCATCCACAGTGCCGCTGTTTCCGCAGGAAACAGGCGCTGCAGATGCCGTTTTCCCTTGCGGCCTCTCTGGTGAAAATGCGACACCGGGCAGCCCGCAGGCTGCCCGACATTGCTCTGAATCGTTCTGCCGCAAGGGAGGCTGCTGCACAAAACAGGGTGCAGCAGCCTCCCTTTTTATGAAAATCCTGCATAAGAGACAGAAAAATCTTTTGTTGGAATTGCTGATGTATCAAATCTGTGCTATACTATTGGATGTATCACCATGAAAGCGAGGAATAAAATATTGCTGCATTATGATGCGATCCTATTTGATGTGGACGGGACGCTGATCGATTCGGCCCCCGGTATCATTCATACATTGCAAGAGGTTTTCTGCACCATGGGTGTGGATGTATCCGGCGTAAACCTGCGCCGGTATCTGGGCCCGCCGCTGCGCAAAAGCTTCGGTGAGCACTTCACCGACCCGGCGCTGATCGAAAAGGCCACCGACCTTTACCGCACGAGCTATGCGGTGAAGGGCAGCCACGAGTGTGCTGTGTTCCCGGGCGTTCTGCAGATGCTGCAAACCCTGAAGCAGGCTGGTTTTATTTTGTGCACCGCCACCTCCAAGCCCACCAAGGTGGTCACCCCTATTTTGGAGGAGCAGGGTCTTGCGCAGTATTTTCATTTTATCGGCGGTGCCT
>ERZ773134.2440-NODE-2440-length-13222-cov-7.063644_pt1 | contig 13222 bp, 9 predicted proteins | sample MGYA00580856_ERZ773134 | MGnify/ENA primary metagenome ERZ773134 (study PRJEB29015, sample SAMEA2737823) | human gut metagenome | biome: human gut; feature: human-associated habitat; material: faeces | place: China | collected 2012 ... | reverse complement strand
GCGAGGTATTTGGCCGTGGTTTCGCCCACGAAGCGGATTCCCAGCCCGAACAGCACGCGCTGGAAGGGAACCGCCTTCGAGCGTTCCACCGAGCGGATGATGTTGTCGGCCGACTTCTCGCCCAGCCGGGGCAGGGGGGCCAGCTGTTCGGCCCGCAGGTCGTAGAGGTCCGCCACGTCGCGCACGAGTCCGTTTTCGTAGAGCAGTTCGACGGTCTCCTCGCCCAGCCCCTCGATGTCGAGGGCCTTGCGGCGGATGAAGTGGATGATGCGCCCGATGATCTGGGGCCGGCATCCGCTCTGGTTGGGGCAGTAGTGCTTGGCCTCGCCTTCGTAGCGCACCAGCGGCGTCCCGCACTCGGGGCATACGGTGATGTACTCGAACGGACGGCTGTCGGCCGGGCGCTGCGCGAGGTCCACGCCGATGATCTTCGGGATGATCTCGCCGCCCTTCTCGACGTAGACCGTGTCGCCCGGGCGGATGTCCAGCTGGGCCATCTGCTCGGCGTTGTGCAGCGTCGCGCGCCGCACGGTGGTTCCGGCCAGCAGCACCGGTTCGAGGTTGGCGACGGGCGTGATAGCCCCGGTGCGTCCTACCTGGAACGACACGCTGTCGAGCCGCGTGGCGGCCCGTTCGGCCTTGAACTTGTAGGCCACGGCCCACTTGGGGGCCTTGGCCGTGAATCCCAGCTGGCGCCGGACGGCGAAGTCGTTGACCTTGATCACCACACCGTCCGTCGGGAAGGGCAGGCGGCGCCGTGCGGTGTCCCAGTGTTCGATAAATGCGTCGATCTCGGCGACGCTGCGGCAGATGCGCGCCGCGTCCGAGACCTTGAACCCCCACTGGCGGGCCTTTTCGAGGCTCTCCCAATGGCTCGTGAAGGGCAGCTCGTCGCCCGCCAGCTGGTAGAGTGTGCAGTCCAGTCCGCGCCGGGCCACCACGGCCGACGACTGCTGCTTGAGCGTCCCGGCGGCGGCGTTGCGGGGGTTGGCGAAGAGCTGCTCGCCGTTGGCCTCGCGCTCGGCGTTGAGGCGGTCGAACGAGGCGTAGGGCATCAGGATCTCGCCGCGGATTTCGAAGAGGTCGGGCCAGTCCGTGCCCCGCAGGCGCAGGGGCACCGTGCGCACGGTGCGGACATTGGCCGTCACGTCGTCGCCCTCGACGCCGTCGCCGCGGGTCACGGCGCGCACGAGCCGTCCGTGCTCGTAGGTGAGCGAGATGGCCGTGCCGTCGAATTTCAGTTCGCAGACGTAGTCCGTGGCCCCGGCTTCGCGCTCGATGCGGCCGATGAACTCGTGCAGTTCGTCCAGCGAGTAGGTGTTGCCCAGCGACAGCATCGCGTAGCGGTGCTTCACGGTCCGGAACTCGGCCGTCAGGTCGCTTCCCACGCGCACCGAAGGCGAGTTGGGGTCGGCGTATTCGGGGTGTGCGCGCTCCAGATCCTGGAGTTCGCGCATCATTGCGTCGAACTCGAAATCCGAAATCTCGGGGGCGTTTTCGACGTAATATTTGAAGTTATGCAGTTCGAGCTGCCGGCGCAGCTCTTCGATCCGTTCGCGTACCATAATCCTTAAATAACGTGTGTAAAGTTACATATTTTGTCCTTAACAACGGGTGAATTTGGTGTAAAATCAAAAAAAATGCAAAAAAAAATTGCAGATGTGGTGCGATATTCAAATTTTGCTTATAATTGCAAAAAATTTCGAGACACTACCATGACTAAACCGAATATCGTGAAGAAACATATTGCGACGAGTTTTCATAACCTCAGCCCCGAGTTGCAGGAGGCTGTGAAGGCGAAATACCCGCTGGGATTCACCGATGCGATGATCCGTGTCGACAAGCCCAACGGCGATTTTTTCTATGCCGTTCCCTATGATACGGACGAGATAGCCTACATGGTGAAGATCGACGTGAAGGTCGACGACAATTCGCACGACGACGACAAGGACTACTACGACGACGAGATCAAGGGGGCCGACGACATTCAGGGCGACGACGACAGCTCGGACGCTTCGGACGCCTCCGACGACGACGTGAACATCTGACGCCGCCTATGGTCCGCGCCCTTCCCGTCCTGCTCCTACTGCTCTCGGCGGCCTGCGGCCTTGCCGAGGACGAGCGCGACGAGAAGAACAGATACATCTACTTGACATTTTACGACAAGGCCTTCGAGGCCTACTGTCTGGGCGAATTCGACGTCGATGGCGACGGCCGCATCTCGCGCTACGAGGCGCAGCGTGTCCGCACGGTGGAGTGTCCGGAACGGGGCGTCGCGTCGCTCTCCGACCTGAAGGAGTTCACGCGTCTGGAACGGCTCGACTGCCGGGGCAACGCGCTCACGCGGCTGGACGTCACGATGACGCGCCTCGAATGGCTCGACTGCTCGGACAACGGCCTTGTGTCGCTCGACGTGAACGGCCTGCGCGGCCTCGCATACCTCGATTGCGGCGGCAACTCGCTGCCGCGCCTCGATTTGCAGTCGAACGCCTCGCTCGCAACGCTTCTTTGTCCGGACAATGCCCTCGCGGGATCGCTGGACGTGACCTCCTGCGCCTCGGGGCTGCGTGCCGACGTGCGCGGCAACCCCTCCCTTGCCACGGTCTACTGCCTCGCCTCGCAAAGCGTCGACTTCAACGGACCGACGGAACTCGTCCGCAAGTGATTTCCGGCATGAAACGGCCCGGCGGGCCGTTACGGGGATTTCGATTCCGGGCGGAACGGCCCCGCTTCCGAGTGCGTTATTTCCCCATTTACGACAAAAAACCGTCCGAAAAGGACGGTTTTTCTTCATAATTTGTTGAAAAGTCCGTCGCGCGGCTTGGGCGTTTCGGATAATAATTCGTACCTTTGGATGCAAAAAATGTCTTTTGCAAACATAAAACAGAACCGGATACAATGAAAAAAGTTGACGTTATCCTCGGCCTGCAATGGGGTGACGAGGGCAAAGGGAAGGTTGTGGACGTGCTGACGCCTCGTTACGAGGTGGTGGCCCGCTTCCAGGGCGGTCCCAATGCCGGTCACACGTTGGAATTCAACGGCGAGAAATACGTACTCCGCTCGATTCCTTCGGGCATTTTCCAGGGCGGCAAGACCAACATCATCGGCAACGGCGTGGTGATCGACGCGGTGCTTTTCCGCGAGGAGGCCGAAGCGTTGGCTGCCAGCGGCCATGACCTGACCAAACAGCTCTGCATTTCGAAGAAGGCCCACCTGATTCTGCCCACGCACCGCATGCTCGACGCCGCGTACGAGGCGGCCAAGGGCAGCGCCAAGATCGGCACGACGGGCAAGGGCATCGGTCCCACCTATACCGACAAGGTAAGCCGCAACGGCATGCGCGTAGGGGATCTGTTGAGTCCCGATTTCGAAAGCATTTACGCTGCGGCCAAGGCGCGCCACGAGAAGATTCTGAAGAGTCTCGACTATCAATACGACATTGCCGAGCTGGAGAAGCAGTGGTTCGAGGCGGTCAAATACCTCCGCCGCTTCCACATCATCGACAGCGAATATTTCGTCAACGACTGCCTCTCGCAGGACAAGTCCGTTCTGGCCGAAGGCGCGCAGGGAACGCTTCTGGACGTGGACTTCGGCTCCTATCCGTTCGTCACCTCGTCGAACACCGTCTGCGCGGGCGTCTGCACCGGGCTGGGCGTCGCCCCGAACCGCATCGGCGAGGTCTTCGGCATTTTCAAGGCCTATTGCACGCGCGTGGGCAGCGGACCGTTCCCCACGGAGCTGTTCGACGAGACGGGCGAGCGGCTGTGCGACATCGGCCACGAGTTCGGCGCCGTCACGGGCCGCCGCCGCCGCTGCGGATGGCTCGATATGGTGGCCCTAAAATATTCGATCATGGTCAACGGCGTGACGCAGCTGATTATGATGAAATCCGACGTGATGAACGATTTCGACACGATCCGCGTGGCCACGGCCTATGAGATCGGCGGCCGCACCACCTCGGAGTTCCCCTACGAAATCACCGGCGACCTCCGTCCGGTCTACACCGAGTTCGAGGGCTGGAAATGCGACCTGCGCCGGTACGGCAGCTACGAAGAGTTCCCCGAGGCGTTCAAACGCTACGTGGAGTTCATCGAGCGGCAGACGGGCGTCCCCGTGAAGATCATCTCCGTAGGTCCCGACCGCGGCGAAACGATCGTCCGATAAGCAACCGCGCATCCCGGCTGCCCAGTGGCAGGTTAGGGATGCGTTTTTGTGTGATTTCCGCCCGTCCGCGTTTCGGTCGAAATCCCGGTTGACGACCCGGTCGCATTGCGACAACTGCGACAACTGCGGCGACAGGCGGGGGCAGTCGCTTGCGGATTGCCGAACCGCCAAAGCAGAAACGAGGTGTGTTTTTACGCCGTAAGTCCCTCCCGCGGGAGGGCTTGGGGCGGGGCAGATTCGCGAACGCGACGGAACGCCGCGACGACAGCGGTAAAAGAAGGAAAAGGATTCAATATATAACCATTACTTACTTATATGCAACAACAAAACCTCAAAATTCTTGTTTTGGCCAAGCAGGTTCCCGATACCCGCAACGTAGGCAAGGACGCGATGACTCCCGAAGGGACGGTCAACCGCGCGGCGCTTCCGGCCATCTTCAATCCCGAGGACCTCAATGCGCTCGAAGCCGCCCTGCGGCTCAAGGACCGTGTGGCGGGTTCCACGGTTCATATCCTTACGATGGGTCCGCAGCGCGCCGCCGACATCATCCGCGACGCGATGTTCCGCGGGGCCGACGGCGGCTACCTGCTTTCGGGCCGCGAGTTCGCCGGCTCGGACACGCTGGCCACCTCCTACGCCCTTTCGTGCGCGCTGAAGAAGATCGCCCCCGACGTGATTTTCGCAGGCCGTCAGGCCATCGACGGCGACACGGCGCAGGTGGGTCCGCAGGTCGCCGAGAAGCTCGGTCTTCCGCAGGTGACCTATGCCGAGGAGATTCTCGAAGTCCGTGAGGGTGCGCTGGTCATCAAGCGCCGCCTGGAGCACGGCACGGAGGTCGTCGAGTGCCCGATTCCGGCCGTTGTGACGGTCAACGCCTCGGCCGCCGAGTGCCGCCCGCGCAACGCCAAGCGCGTGATGAAGTACAAGGGCGCGCTGGCCGGTTCGGAGATCGCCGCCGCGCCCGAATCGCCCGCCGCGCAGCGCGCCGCCGCGAAGGAGTACCTCCGCATCGTGGAGTGGGCCGCCGCCGATGTCGATCCCGATCCCGCGCAGCTCGGCCTCCAGGGTTCGCCCACGAAGGTCAAGAGGATCGAGAACGTGGTTTTCGCCGCCAAGGAGGCCAAGAAACTCACCGCCGCCGACAACGACATCAATGAACTTATGGTTGAACTCATCGCGAGCCACACGCTCGGTTAATGCGTTTTTTTGAGATGAACAATATATTCGTATATATCGAGATGGAGGGCGGCAAGGTCGCCGACGTGAGTCTCGAACTGCTGACCAAAGGCCGCGAACTGGCCACGACGCTCGGCGTGAAACTCGAAGCCGTCGTCCTGGGCCACAACCTCGCCGGCATCGAAAAGGAACTGGCCAAATACGGCGCCGATACGGTCTGGGTTGCCGATGATCCGTTATTTTCCCCGTTCCGCACGCTGCCCCACACGGCGGTCCTGTGCGGTCTGATCGGGCAGGAGAAGCCCCAGATCGCGCTGTTCGGCGCCACGCCCGTGGGCCGCGACTTCGCACCCCGCGTATCGTCGGCCCTGCACAGCGGTCTTACGGCCGACTGCACGCAGCTCGAAATCGGCGACCACAAGGACGCCAAGACGGGTACGGAGTATAAGAACCTCCTCTATCAGATCCGCCCGGCGTTCGGCGGCAACATCATCGCCACGATCGTCAACCCCGACCACCGTCCGCAGATGGCCACCGTCCGCGAGGGCGTCATGCGCAAGGAGTACGCCGCACAGCCCGGCGCGGGCGAGGTGAAGGCGATCGACTGGAAGAAGATGGTCACGGACGCGGACCTCGCGGTGAAGATCATCGACCGTCAGATCGAGGAGCGCAAGATCGACATCAAGGGTGCGGGCATCATCGTCGCCGGCGGCTACGGCATGGGTTCCAAAGAGAACTTCAGGCTGGTGCACGAACTGGCCGACGTTCTGGGAGGCGAAGTGGGCGCCAGCCGCGCCGCCGTCGATGCGGGCTTCACGGAGCATGCGCGTCAGGTGGGCCAGACGGGCGTCACGGTGCGTCCGAAGCTCTACATCGCCTGCGGCATCTCGGGTCAGATCCAGCACACGGCCGGCATGGACCAGTCGTCGATGGTCATCTCGATCAACTCGGACCCCGAAGCCCCGATCAACAAGATCGCCGACTACGCCATCACGGGCGATGTCAATGAGATTATCCCCAAGATGATCAAGTACTACAAACAAAACTCGAAATAGCGATGCGCAGGCTTCTGACGGTAATCTGTACGCTTCTCCTCTCTGCGTCCGTTTCCGGACAGCAGATCAAGAGCCGGCCTGTCGGGTTCGACGACTTCCGCTCCCTGCTGGAAGCTGCCGGTTACGAGGCGTTCGGTTTTGACCTGTCGGAATTGCTCGAAGGACCGGGCCGCTATGACATGACGGTATATATCAAGGAGTACGAATCGGGCGTGGAGATTCGTTCCCGGGAGTTTCCCTGCGGGCCGAACAAACTGCTCGTAAGCGATTTCCCCGAGAAGGTGCGCGGCGAAATCCTGCCCGGCGAGATGGCTGATCCGCAGGCGGGCATTTACATGCTGGCCAAAAAACTGACGATTGGATTCTATCCTTCGGGGACGGATTCGACGGCGATGCTGAATTTCAGTATCCCGGAGATGCGGGAGGCCAGTCAGCGGCTCAAGCTCCGCAGCGTGACTTCGTCGAGCGGTTATACGCTTACCAAGTACTGCACCCGTCCGTTCGGGATCGACTCGTTCGAGGCCGGAAAGTTCATTCCGCTGGTCTTTTACGGTTCGATGTGGTTCGATGCGGAGCACAATCTGTTCCGTTTCTGCGGCGAGAACGAGATCGCGCCCGACCTGTCGGGCGAAATTGTCGGCAACATTCCCCACTTCTATGTCATAGGTATTGAATTTACCCCAAAACAGGAGCCTACGAATCTTAAAAACAACTAATTATGGCTAATTTCTTTTCAGATAACAAGGATTTGCAGTTCCACCTCCAGCATCCGTTGATGCGCAAGATCGTGGAGCTGAAGGAGCGCGGTTTCGCGGAGAAGGACCTCTACGACTATGCGCCGCAGGATTTCGACGACGCGATGGACAACTACCGCCGCGTGCTGGAGATCGCCGGCGAGGTCTGCGGCGAGGTGATCGCCCCCAACGCCGAGGGTGTGGACCACGAGGGTCCGCGCGTGGTCGACGACCATGTGGAGTACGCTTCGGGTACGGTCGAGAACATGAAGGCCGTCGTGGACGCGGGGTTGAGCGGCATGACGCTTCCGCGCAAGTACGACGGACTGAACTTCCCGCTCATCTGCTTCGTGATGGCCAACGAGATGGTGGCCCGCGCCGACGCCAGCTTCGAGAACATCTGGGGGTTGCAGGACTGCGCCGAGACGTTGAACGAGTTCGCTTCGGAGGAGATCAAGCAGAAATACCTGCCGTGGGTCTCGGCGGGCGCGACGTGCGCCATGGACCTCACGGAGCCGGACGCCGGTTCGGACCTCGGAGCCGTGATGCTCAAGGCCACCTGGTCGGAGGAGCGGCAGACGTGGCTGCTGAACGGCGTGAAACGCTTCATCACCAACGGCGACGGCGAGGTTTCGCTCGTGCTGGCGCGTACCGAAGAGGGTACGACCGACGCCCGCGGCCTCTCGATGCTGGTCTACGACAAGCGCGACGGCGGTGTGAAGGTGCGCCGCATCGAGAATAAGCTCGGCATCAAGGGATCGCCGACGTGCGAGCTGGTCTTCACGAACGCCCCGGCGCAGCTGGTCGGCGACCGGAAGATGGGCCTGATCAAGTATGTGATGTCGCTGATGAACGCCGCACGCCTGGGCATCGGCGCACAGTCGGTGGGTCTCTGCGAGGCCGCTTACCGCGAGGGGCTGAAATACGCCCACGAGCGCGAGCAGTTCGGCAAGCCGATCATTCAGTTCGCCGCCGTTTCGGAGATGCTCTCGAACATGAAGGCCAAGGTGCAGGGCGTGCGCGCGCTGCTGTACGAAACGGCGCGTTTCGTCGAGGTCTACAAGCAGTACGGCCATATCGCGCACGAACGTTCGCTCGAAGGCGAGGAGCGTCAGGAGATGAAGTTCTACAACCGCCTTGCCGACGGCTTCACGCCGCTGGTGAAGCTCTTCTCGTCGGAGTACGCCAACCAGCTGGCCTACGACGCCATCCAGATCCACGGCGGGTCGGGTTTTATGAAGGACTATCCCTGTGAGCGGTTGTACCGCGACGCACGCATTATGAACATCTACGAGGGAACCTCGCAGTTGCAGGTCGTTGCGGCGATCAACGCCGTGACGAAGGGCACGTTCCTGGAGCAGATCGGGCGCTATGCCGCTGAAAGCTACACGGAGGCGATGTGTCCCGTGGTGACGAAGCTCAAGGAGCTGACCGTCAAGTTCTCGGAGATGCAGGCCCGGGTCGAGGCCGGCGACAAGGAGGTCTGCGGATTCAAGGATTTCCATGCCCGCCGCCTGGTGGAGACCGCCGGACACATCATCATCACCTACCTGCTGGCCCGTCAGGCCGGTGAGGCGGAGGAGTATGCCGCTTCGGCGCGCGTGTTCTGCAAGCTTGCAGAGGCGAAGATCGCGGAGGCCTATACCTACGTGATGAACTCCACGACGGAGGACGTCGCGCTGTTCAAGGCTGTCGAAAACGAGGTTTAAACACACCGGACCGGATACGATGCGGGGGATTCTGAACAATCCTCCGCATCGTTTTTCATGCCGGGGCACAGCCTTGCTGTGCAGGGTCTTGCAGTCTGCTCCGGTATCCGGGTCCGATTGTCGGATCAATGTATGAAAGCGAGATTATTGGCATTGTATTTGCCTCAATTTCACCCCATCCCGGAGAACGACCTGTGGTGGGGAAAGGGTTTTACCGAATGGACGAACGTGGGTAAGGCCCGGCGGTATTTCAGAAATCACTATCAGCCCCGAGTTCCGGCCGATCTGGGGTATTACGACCTGCGGGTCGCCGAGACGCGCCAGGCGCAGGCGGATATGGCCCGCGAATACGGCGTCGAGGGCTTCGTCTACTGGCATTACTGGTTCGGCAACGGCAAGCGGTTGCTGGAACGTCCCTTCAACGAGGTGCTGGCCAGCGGCGAACCCGATTTTCCGTTCGCGCTGGCCTGGGCCAATGAGAGCTGGCGGGGCTTCGCCCACGGGATCACGAACCGGAACATGCTGATCGAACAGCTCTACGGAGGCGTCGAAGACTATACGGCGCATTTCCGGGCCGTGCTGCCCGCTTTCCGGGACCATCGTTACATTACGGTGGACGGCAAGCCGCTGTTTATGATCTACAAACCGCTGGCGGACCCCGAGGTGAAGGTTTTCATCGCCACGTGGCGGGAGCTGGCCGAAAAGAACGGCCTGCCGGGAATCTACTTCGTCGGGCACGAGAACGCCCCGGTTCCGAACGTCGGGGCCATTTTCTCTACGGGGGTCGACGCTGTCAATCCGCTGCGGCTGGTCGGGTATTTCAATGTAAGGCATTCGTTTTTCGAACGGCAGCGGGTAAAATTCGACCGCTGGCGGAAGATTCCGCTCAATTATCCCTATGAACGGATGGCCGCTTATTTTCTCAACGGGGACGAAGACACCCGGGAGAACGTGTTCCCCTCGGTCATTCCGAACTGGGACCACACGCCGCGCAGCGGGAAAGAGGGGTGGATCGTGACGGATTCCACGCCTGAGCTGTTCGGGAAACACCTCCGGGAGGCTGTGGAAATGGTCCGGGGAAAAGCTCCCGAACACCGGATCATCCTGCTGAAATCCTGGAACGAATGGGCCGAGGAAAATTATGTCGAGCCGGACCTGAAATGGGGTCGCGGGTATCTCGAAGCCATCCGGCGGGAGGTGATGGACGAGTGATTGTCCGTGATGCGTTGCCCGTTCCGCGCCCGTTCTGTGCCTGTCGCATGCTCGTTCCGCGCCCGTCGCGCGCCTGTCCGCCGAACAGATTGATTTCGTTGCGTGATTTTTGCTATATTAGCAGTCGTAAAACCTGAAAAACAGAGAACAATGATCAAGAAATTGCTGATGGCGGCGGCCGTCGTCGTGATGGCCGTTCCCGCCGCCGCCCAGGGATCGCGCCGCAGCGAGGTTTCGGTGTCCTACGGCGTCGCTCCCGTCACCGACTGGATCGACTCGTACAGCGACATGCTGACCGGGCTTTTCACGAATGCGAATACCGACCTCGAGGGGTGGGGCGCCGTCACCGTGGGTTACAGTTTCCGCCTGATCGGCAGCCTGCGCCTCGGCGCGCAGGTCGTCTACTCCTCGAACACGCAGGAGGTCAGGGGCGCCGGCTCGGAGATCCGGAACCGCTACTGGTCGCTGCTGCCCAACGTGAAGTGGAACTGGATGAACCTCAAGGTGGTTTCGTTCTATTCGCGCCTCGGTGCGGGAGCCTCGTTCTCCAGATCCGAGGTCGGGGGCGAGAGCGACAAATCCACGCAGTTCGCCTTCCAGGTGTCGCCCGTCGGCGTCGAAGTCGGGGGACGCGTCGCGGCCTATGCCGAGGCCGGTATCGGTACGTCGGGCTGCCTGCTGGTCGGCGTCCGCTACCGCTTCTGACACCCTGTCCGGATACGGAAAAGGGGCGCATTCCTCGCAGGATGCGCCCCTTTTCGTCGGCGGGTCTCCCCGCAGGGGAGTTCTTACGCCTTCACAGGCTCTTTTCCGGCCATCACGCAGCGCGTCGTGCCGAAGACGTTGAGGTTGAGGTGTCCGGCGATGAACGCCAGCGCCTTCTGGGCCTTCACCGAGTTGCCGGCCCCGTCGAGCGGGGGCGCGAACGCCGCAACGCCCATCACGCCAGGCACGACGCCCATGATGCCGCCGCCCACGCCCGTTTTGGCCGGAAGTCCCGTCGTGAAGAGCCAGTCGCCCGTGTGCTCGTAGAATCCCACGGTGGCCATCATCGAGGCGATCTTGGGCGTCAGCTCGGGCTTGAACACGGCCTTTCCGGTCACGGGGTTCACGCCGCTGTTGGCGATTGTCGCGGCCATCGTGGCCAGCTGCCGGGCCGTCACGCCGATCGAGCACTGGCGCGTGTAGATGTCCAGCGCCATGTCGGGATCGTCGTAGATGCGGTTGTAATTCTTCAGCAGCCACGCGATCGACTTGTTGTTGAAGTTGGTCGCCGTCTCCGATTTGTAGAGTTCGTCGATCACCGCGACGTCCGATCCCGCGAGGTCGGCGATGAACGAGACGATGGCTTTCCATTTGCCGTCGCTGTCGCCCACGGGCTTGATCATCGAGCAGGCCGAAATGGCTCCGGCGTTCACCAGCGGCGTCGAGGGGTGGTCGTTTTCGAGCAGGATGGCCATGATCGAGTTGAAGGGGAGTCCCGTGGCGTCGGCGCCGATCTTGCCGAGCACCTCCTGGCCGCCGTACTGGTTCATGGCGAGGATCGCCGTGGGGACCTTCGACACCGATTCGATGCCGAACTTGTAGTCCGTGTCGCCCACGGCCACCACGTCGCCGTCGGGGAGGCAGGCCGCGATGCCGAACAAGTTCGACGGCACATCGGCCAGATAGGGGATATAGTCGGCGTTTTTGCCGCCGGTTTCGTTTTTGCAGCGGTCGTATGCCATCTGCACGGCATCCTGAACCGCTTTTTTGTCGATCTTCTGAATCATGTTATGAAATTTGTAAAATGGTTTGTATCCTCTTTCCGCTGTGGCAGGCCGTAGTCACGGCGTTCTGCCGTGTTTGCAGGCCCGCCCCGTCCCCAAACCCCCGCCTCGGCGGGGGCTTAAGGAGTTCGGCGGCATTTCTTCGGCTGTTATTTGTTGCTATCGGGTTTCTGCTGTGCAGATGCGGCTGCCGCGGGGGCTGTGACCTTGGCCTGCGCTTCCCAGTGGAAGGGAGCGAAATCGGCGGCGGCCTCGGGGTCTTTCCACGACGGCTTGCGCATGGAGTAGATGACGAACGGGGCGCCCACGACCACCACGCAGCCGATGATCAGCACCGAGAACCAGACGGTGTTGCTGCCGGTCGAAATCTGACTGGGCGGCACGAAACTCAATACGAAGGCCAGCAGTGCGCCGCAGAAACCGAGGCTTCCGAGGAACCACATCAGGGCGTTCTTTTTGCCCAGGCGGAACGGACGGGGCGTGCCCTTCATCTTGTAGCGCAGGACGATGGCGGCCGAGAACATCAGCATGTACATGATCAGGTACAGCAGCACGGTCAGCTGCGAGAGGATCTGGTAGAACGACTGCACCGAGGGCATCACGACGAACAGCAGCGCCAGCAGCGTCACGACGCAGCCCTGGATCAGCAGGATGTTCTTCTGTACGCCGTTCTTGTTGGTTTTCTGGAAGAACGGGGGCAGGTAACCGGCCTTGCCCACGGCGAAGATACCCTTCGAGGGACCCGCCACCCACGTCAGCACGCCTGCCAGCACGCCGAACATCAGGGCGATGGCGATGATCGGGCCGGCCCACGAAATGTGGAGGTAGTGGAAGTAGTTGTCGAACCCGACTAACAGCGACTGCGTGAGGCTGATGTCCTTGGCGGGGATGATCAGGCCCAGCGAGAAGGTTCCCAGAATGAAGATCAGCACCGTGACCAGCGAACCGATGATGATGGCCTTGGGGTAGTTTCGCGACGGGTTCTTCACGTCCATGACGTGAATGCCCATCATCTCCATACCCGCGTAGAACAGGAAGATACTGCTCGCCAGCACGAGGTTGTTGAATTTCGACAGGTCTGGGAAGAAGCCCTGCGACATGTCCATGTGGTTGTGTCCGCCGGTCGAAATGTAGATGACGCCCAGCACGATCAGCAGGCCCGCGGGAATGATCGTACCGATCATGCCGCCCCATTTGCTGATTTTTCCGACCCATCCGAGACCTTTCAGGGCGATCAGCGTGGCGATCCAGTAGATGGCCAGCACCATGCAGAGCGTGAAGACCTTGTTCGAGGCCAGCAGCGCGTCGTGCGTGTCGTTCATGCCGATGAACGCGATCGACACGGCGCCGAAGGTCAGCACCGTCGGATACCAGATCGTCGATTCGATCCATTGCAGCCAGAT
>ERZ773134.2439-NODE-2439-length-13225-cov-5.067046_pt1 | contig 13225 bp, 9 predicted proteins | sample MGYA00580856_ERZ773134 | MGnify/ENA primary metagenome ERZ773134 (study PRJEB29015, sample SAMEA2737823) | human gut metagenome | biome: human gut; feature: human-associated habitat; material: faeces | place: China | collected 2012 ... | reverse complement strand
TCTATGGCGATTCTGAATATGAACTACTCGGTAACTAAGTTACCAGAGCATCTGAAATCTGGCGGGATACCGCCTTTTTTCAGGGTGCGTCCATGACACCAATACTGCTTGCCTTTCGGCTATACAGCTACTTTTATTATTTCTGGATTTTTTAGTCCGGTTACGGACAATTCTTTTTGCTTCCCGGATACGGAAAGATATTTCCGCAGGATATTAAACGCGCCTACTGCATCTGCGTTAAATCTTACTCCGTCAGTTATATACATACCCCGCTCTTTTCGGTTTGATGATTCTGCATATCTCTTTGATATTTCCGGTGAAAACGGGCTGCACTGACTGGTATAGCTTTCCTCTTGTTTTATCAATTGAATCCCATACAGTTTCAACTTATATTCCAGCATGATATATAGTTTGTTATATGGCAGTCCGTGAAACTTCTGGTTGGTCTTGTGTCCCATATCTTTTTCTTTACGGATATTTCGGATGTCCCCCACAACCACACAGCGGATATCTTCTTTTCTGCAGTATTCTGCAATCCATCTGGTCACTTTGTGAAGATAATCCTTTACTGCATTCTGCTTTTTCCTGTAAAGTCTCTGGATATGTTTCGATGATTTTGGATATTTTATTCCTCTTTCCGATTGCTGTGCATACCATACAGACTGCACTCTGGCGATTTCTTTATGAAAATATCTTTCCAGAGAAAGATACTTTCTTCCCAGAATAAAAGCCCTGCCATTTCCAGAATCATAACAGGTCATCAGATTATGAAGTCCCAGATCAATAGATAAATAATGTCCATTCTGAGAAATCTGTTCCGGCTCTTCAATCTCATAGATAACAATAAGGTCACATTTTCCGTTTTCCGGTGGATAGATCCGCAGCTGTTTTATATGATCCATGTTCCTGAAAATCTTATTTTCAAGATATAGAAATTTTTCATGGATCCCATATGTTTCTTCCATGTAGCTTTTCAGATCCTTTGACAGAGACAGACGCAGCTGGTCTGAACCTTTCTCATGCCGGATCCCCATCTGCATGTATGTGACCGGTATATTATCCTGTTTAAAACGGGGCGGATTTGGATCTTTGATCCCTCCAGTCTTTTTCAGGACATAAAAAGATCTCCACGCCTTATCCAGCTGCTTACAGGTCTCCTGTGCTGTCTGTGACGGAAGCTGTTTATACCACAGATTTCCTTTATGTGCTTTTTTCTGATAATACCAGTCAGGATACTTTTCCAGTCCCAGTTCTTTATAATGACGCCGTTCGTAGTTGCAGATATTCCAGAGTTTGGATGCTGCATAACACATATGCCCTATGATATTGGAATATTCCTGACTGATCTTTATGGATGTTTTATGTGACAGCAGCATCTCCATTCTCCTTCTGATTGATAGTTTTTATTATGCTTATATCATAGCACAAAATGCTCTTGCTTTTCAACGCAGATCTGACCTGCTTTCTTCTGAAAACAAATACAAGAATCAGGAGATATAAGAAATAAATTTTTGCTGTTATATTTTTTGTGCGGATACGCACACTCCTGCGCTTTCATCTCGGTAATTGAATTGCCGAGGATTCCCGCTTTTTATCCTAAAAAAACAAAGAAAAAAACGCAGCAAAAAGAAATCCCGCCACTACATCACTGATAAAGTGCACTCCGGAAACTACCCGGATCCATGCAATAGCAACTGTCATAAGCAAAAATACAATCCCCACAGCCGGGCACACAAACCAGAACGTAAACGCAATCACTGCCGCGGAAAACACATGCCGGCTCGGCCAGGAATGTCCTTTCGTATCTTTTGGAATCACAGATGGCAGTTCAAATATTTCATACGGCCGTTTCCGGTTGATCCAGGCCCGCACAACCGTCACAATAATAAATCCGTCCAGCGGCACACAGATGGCTTTATATAGCCGCATATCCTTCTGCCACAGCAGCCACAGAAGCAGGCATGGATATGCCACAAAAATCACAACCGTCAATATTTTATTTGCTCTATGTAACGCCCGCGCACGTTTCGGGTCATCCCGAAACGGCTGGGTCATTTTAACGTAAGTTTCTTTTTTCATAGGTAATCCTGTCTAACGTCCGGTATTGGTCTTACCGCCATTGTTTGTGTCTGCATCCGGATCTACCGCGTCAATTGCATCATCCACGCCATCTGCCACAGCATCACCGGCATCTTTCACACCATCCACGACATCTTTTCCCATATCCCCGATATCTTTTCCGACATTGCCATCGTTTTTGGAATTTCCGGCATCCGTATTATTGTCTGTTGTACCATTTCCAGTCGTATTGTCCGTTCCCGGAATGTTTTCCTGTGTAGTAACCTGTGTATTGGAAGTATCGTTTACACCATTGTTCGTTCCGTCATCATTTGCTGTACCACAGGCCGCAAACAGACAGATCCCTGCTGCAAGCATTCCGCCCATCATCAGAACTTTTAATTTTTTCATCACACATATCTCCTTTTATTTGATCTACAAAGCTAGTGTGTGCAAAATTCCCATTTATTATACAACAGAATTTTCCAGATTTGCTAGTGCTTTTTCATCTTTGGCTGGCAGAGCAGGGAAGCAATATAAGAAAAAACGAGTGCTGCGGAAAGCCCTGCCGCACAGTTTTTAAAGCCGCCCAGAAAAATACCGATAAATCCTTTCTTGTCCACCATCTCTTTGACACCCTTCCAGAGATTGTTTCCAAATCCCAGAAGCGGCACATTCGCGCCCGCCTGCGCCCATTTGGAAAACGGCTCATAGATCCCCACAAATCCAAGGATGGCCCCAAGGCAGACCAAAAGAACCATGATACGTCCCGGAAGCATTTTTGTTTTTTCCATCAGGATCTGTGACAGTGCACAGATCATTCCCCCTGTTACAAATGCAATTACATACTGCATATCCTTATCCCTCCTTTTTTGCGGATGAAATACAGCTTTCCAGCACAACACCGTGTGCAATCCCCGGTATTGTCTGTCCTTCATTGAAACTGACCGTAGAAAGCAGTGCGCCTGTCGGCACAAAAAGTATTCTTTTCAATTCCCCGCTTGCCAGTTTTGGCAGAAAATGCGCACTCAGCACCGAGGCTGCACATCCGCATCCCGATCGTCCGGAACCGGTTCCCTGTGTCTGTGAATCAAAAATTAACATGCCACAGTCCTCATGCTGCTTGCGGATATCCATGCCTTTTTTCAGCAGCAGATCAAACAGAATCTGCTGACCGACTTCTCCCAGGTCTCCCGTGATAATCCGGTCATAATCTTCCGGTTTTCGTTTAAAATCCGTAAGATTCTGTGCAATCAGCTCGGCGGCTGCCGGTGCCATCACGGCTCCCATATTCATGGAATCTTTGATTCCGTAATCTACAATCTTTCCGGTTGTGACCCCCGCCACCTTTGCCAGCGGCTGCTTCGCCTCTTTTGACAGAATAAATGCACCGCCTCCGGTCACTGTCCATGTGGCACTTACCGGACGCTGGTTTGCGTATTCCAGCGGAAAACGGAACTGTTTTTCCGCGCTGGCAAAATGGCTTGAAGTGACTGCCGCCACGCGATCCGCATATCCGGCCGCTACCGTCATTGCAGAAAGTGCCAGCGCTTCTCCACATGTGGAACATGCCCCGTACAGTCCAAACAGTGGAATTTCAAACGTTTTTAATCCAAATGATGAGGCAATCAGCTGTCCAAGCAGATCTCCGGCAAACAGGTACCTCATATCTTCCGGCTTTTGATCTGCTTTCCCGAGGGCAAGCGTCAATGCTTCTTTCTGCAGACTGCTCTCTGCGGCCTCCCATGTCTGCTGACCAAATTTATCATCCGGTCCGATACAGTCAAATGCATCTGCCAGGGGGCCTTCCCCCTCTTTGGTTCCAACCACAGATGCTGTTCCAATAATAAAAGGAGCCTTTGCAAAGCAAAGACTCCCTGATCCAACCTGCTGATCCATACTGTCTCTCCTTACTTTGTTTTTCTGATAGTATGTACAGGTCGTGCTGTTTTATTCTGCTATAATGGTATACAGTGTCATGAAACAGAGAGCTTCAGCGTAAGCAGCACAATTTTAAAATTTTAATGTTCTATAATCCAGATAATGTCCTCATTACCAGATCTACATCCTTGTTTTCAAGTTCCTGTATAATATGTAAATATGTTTTCTGGGTAGTAGTCATACTGGCATGTCCCAAGCGTCTTGCTACACTGGCAATGGATACTCCTGCAAATAATAACAGTGATGCATGTGTATGTCGAAGCCCATGAATTGAAATCACTGAAATACCACAATCCCTGCAATGCCTCGCAAGAACATCATTAACCGTTGAATTATATATTTTTTCTTCTCCTACAAAAATCGGCTTATCCTCCGGCAGATTTTTAACCAATTCAGAGAACTTTACAACAATTTGCCAATCTATTTGTATTTTTCTGACCGACGACTTGTTTTTAGTAGGTAAAAAACCACCTGTTCCTTTATAATCCCAGGTTTTGCTTACCGATAATGTCTGCCTTGCAAAATCAAAATCTGCTGGAGTAATTGCAAGTGCTTCTGAAAAACGCATACCCGTTTTGGCAACCAATAGAATAAACCAATCCCAATTTGGTTTTTCCTTTATGTCAAGATGTGCAATCAATGTATGAAGTTCAAACTGATTGAGATATTTAATCTTTTTTACTTTTGGTGTTTTTCCTTTAATAATTGCTTTTCTTGTAGGATCTCTTTCTATCAGTCCCTCATCAACGGCATCCAGAATTGCTCCTTTCAACTGATGATGAAAATCAAGTGTTGTCTGTCTTTCATGTTCTTTTGCATAATCATTTAAAAGCTGCTGATACATCGTTCTTGTAAGTTCAGATACTTTCAAATCCGGCACCAGTTTTTCTACCCACTTTTGTGTCATTCGGTATTTTGCCAAAGTTGCTTCTCTTATGGCATCCTTCTTATATACATTAACCCATTCCTTATAATAATTACAGAAAAGTTCTGTGGTGTTCTCATCATTTCGCATAAGCACCTCCGTTTCCTGTACTACTTACGCTGATAAGAACAGTAAAGAATATTTATATATACAAATCAATCCTAATGGTTCATAAGAGGTTTAATTTCTTCATCCAGAGTTTTTCTTAACTCAGCAATCATCATTGTATAATATTTAAATTTTGGAATTGCTCTCTCCTGTACTTCTTTGTAACTGGTAAAATTTGCTGTCTCTTTAATTGCACTCTCATTCGGGATCTCTCCATTTCGATAATGCATTGCCGCATACATAACATCATCTTTAGACGTATACCATGTAATACAAAAATCTGTAACTACTTTTTCAATACACTCTTGTTTCATATTTTCAACAATATTCAGAATGGACTGTCCTTTATACTTATTTACATCCTGCTCAATTTCTCCAATTAAAGTGGTCATTATCTCAGCTACTTTCGGATTATCTTTTCTGAGTTCTTCCACATATTGCTTTACCTCATCCATCTGCTTTTGTTTCTGTTCCTGTGTAACATCCTGTGATTCTTCATCTGGTGATACAATGTTCTGGATCAGATTGATAATATACTCATAATCAATCTTTGTATGACTGTATGCCATTAATTCATAATCTTCATCTACGACAGGCACTCCCGGATCATCAATTTGACCATCGGTATCTTCTTTAATTTCCTCTTTTGCATTTAAGTACTGTCCTGCATAATCCGTATACTCATCTTCCGTAATACCATATCCAGCCAGCATATTATCTTCATACTGTGTAAATGATTTTAATTGCGCAAAAAACTTGTCAAAATCCTGAAACAGCTTAACAAATATTTTTTTCTCTTTTATTGACATTCCCGGAACTTCTTCCGGAGTCTCTGCAGATACTCGAAGTGCTTTTAATGACTTGCGAAATGCCGATTCCACCTCTTTCCAATCTGCCAGAAGAGCTGTTTGTGTACTTCCTGCAGAGTACAATCGTACCGCATTGTCAACACTCTCCTTAAATAATTTGGGTGCCTGAAATGTAACAATCTGACCATATACTTTATTTTTATCATAAATACGATTTGTTCTGGAAAATGCCTGAATCAAATCGTGCGGTCCCATTGGCGGTCTGTCAATGAATATCGTTGACAGACACGGTGCATCAAAACCGGTCAGGAGTCGATCGACTACAATCACCAGATCCAGCTGCTCATTTCTGCTCTTATATTTTGCATCCTTCCTTGCAAGACGCTTATTCAGATTTCCATTGTATCCCTGTATTTGAGAAATCTCATATTTTGTTCCAAACATTTTATTGTAATCATCTAATGATTCCTGCATCTTCTGCTGATTTACATGGGAACCTTCTTCGTTTTCTGTTACGGAATAAGTAATTGCAAACTTTGGGAAATCCGGTAATACCTGTTTTATTTTTTCATCTATTTTAAGTGTTGTCTTCCCTTCCTTTACCATTTTCAACAAATCATAATATTTTTGTGCCAATTGGATGGAACTCGTTGTAAGTAACCCCTCATATGTCTTTCCTTTTCCATTTTGAAATCCCAACTTATAATAAGATTTATTCAAAATCACCTCGAGTACTTTCAACATATGACTTTCGGTTACATAAAGATTACTGTCCGTTTCATCCTTTTTATTTTTGGGTCCATTATGTTCCACCTGAAATCCTAAAACAGCATTATCATGAATGGCATTCTGAATCGTATATTTATGCAGGCAATCTCCATATAATTCCTGTGTAGTACGGGGCAGATCTCCCATCTGTGGATATGGATTTTCCGCAAACCGGGGAGTGCCTGTAAATCCATACCATAAGGAATTTCCAAAAAATCTTTCTATTTCCCGCTTTATTCCAGGAGTGACAGCTCTATGACATTCATCTACAACAAATGCAATTTTCAGGTTTTTAATTTTGTGATATTCCGGTGTACCTTCCTGCAATTTTCTGGTAATTAATCTCTGCAATTTCTGGATCGTTGTCACAATCACCTGACGATCAACTGATTTCAACTTTTTCTTTAAATCAAACACATTGTCTGTCTCATCTACATCTATCAGATCATTATTCGCATATGCCTGAAATGCCATGGTGGTCTGCGTATCCAGATCTTTTCGATCAATTAAAAAGATAGCTTTATCAATCGCTGGAATATCCATTAACAAATTTCTGGTAGCTTTATAAGAAGTTAAGGTTTTTCCTGATCCAGTTGTATGCCATACAAAACCAGATTTTCCAGTCTTAGAAGCATCACGAATTGCTTCTATTGCATGGATCTGATAAGGGCGCAACAAAATCAAACGCTTTGCCTCTTCATCCAATACTGTATATCTCGCGATCATCTCGTGTGCCTCCGGAATACGAAGCACACTTTTTGCAAAAACAAGGTAATCGGAAACTGCGTTATTTTCCTTATCCAGCCATCCACTGATAAACTTCGGATTCAATTCGCTATCACTTGCAGCTGAAAAATATTTTGTATCAACCCCATTACTGATTACAAACATCTGTACAGCTGAGAATATTCCCGTAAATTTTCCCTCTCCAATATATTTTTTAATCTGCCAGAATCCATCCATATAAGAATGCTGCTTATTTTTCAATTCTATATGAATCATCGGCAATCCATTAATCATAAGAGTAACATCAAATCTTCGGTCTCTTGCATTTACACTACTATCCTCATCCATTTTTAACGCATTGTACTGATTAATCACCTCATAAACACTGCTTCCACCTGCAATATGCTCATGATTCATCACAACAAGATGCAACCGTTCGGTATCCCTTTGTACGTGTACCATTACTTTTCCATTTTCACCAACTAACCATTCGCCAGCCTTATAGAATGATGAAAACTGCAGTTGATTCTTTACCTGTTCAAATTCTGCATCCGAAAGTGGCTCTCCATTTAAACGTTCCTTATTATTCTGTTCAAGAATATATCTGAAATTCTTCCAAAGATCTGCTTCTGTTTTTAAGTCTTCGCGATACGTCCATTGTGAATCACCATAAATCAGTTGTTCAATAAGTTTCTGCTCTATCACGGACTCTAATTCTGCCATAATAGCCTCCTTTTTGGGTGTGTTTATATCGGTTGTTATGTATTTCATTACATTTTTTGCGCAAAATAGCTTATGCTGGTGAAGAGTGATGAGGCGGTCTAGCTTGTCAAAATACTGCGTAATTGCATTTTGTTCTTCCAATTCTGGAAAGGCAACCGGACCCTTCAATGCATTCTCATCAGAAACCTTCATATCATTTTTAGCACCTTTATTTACCAATGGATGCATATATGAATTCATGCGAGAATCCAATTCAAAATAAATTTGCACAAACTCTGAATTTGTATTCATTCTTGGTTTATATACTGCATATAAAGTCGATACAATGCCCGTTTTTCCTTTGTTTGTCTTTATTATTCCATATGGATTGGATTTTAATGGTGACTTAGTATAAACCACGTCGCCAGCTTCAACTACACCATAATTTGCTACTGATACTCCTGCAAATGATCTACCTTGGAATTCTATCTGATTCACTATTCCATGCTCACCAGAAACAGACAGTACATCCTCTTTTCCATAAGATTCAGTTTTGTTCTTTTCTCTTGAAACTTCAAGGTAATCCTTTAGCTTACGCTGTTCCCAAGCGTCCAACGCAATATCAATAAATCTATAACACTTACGTTGGTGAAGAGTGATGAGGTGGTCGAGTTTTTGGAAATATGAGCCGATCTTCTTTTGTTCATCATAATTTGTTATGTCGACAACAAATTCTTGCATATCTGAAGCAAGTATATGTTTAATTGTATTACCAGTTGTAATTTCCTCTATTTTCTTTTTAGACTTGTTTGTTTGATACTGATAATTTAGAAAGTATGGTTCAATTTTCTCCTTTGGATGTCTGAACATAATTAAAGCATGGGCGGCTGAATTGTCCAATTCTTCAGGTATTACAGCTGCATGACCAACATGTCCCGACTGAACCATAACCATATCACCTGTATGTAACCACTTATCTTTTTGCTTTTCATAAAACTCATCATTAATAAAGATTTCTGAGTTATGATTTATCTGACCATCCTTAATATTATTTGACTCTAAATAAAAATGCCCACTTTCAACATAGTATGGTGTAGCAGTTCCAACGAATGCATTTCCTATAGAAGCATAAATATCAGATAACTTACGCTGTTCCCAAGTTTTCACTTCTATTTTTCTTTTTATAAAAACTTACGATAATATAAAGCGTTTAACAAAAATACCGTATCTCTCCAAAATACTCAAACCATTTTTGTTTTACTTCGTCACTTCTTGCTTCAATAATCCTTACAATATTTCTCAAAGCAACTGGTGGAATATTTGATATGTTATTCACAACAATGCATTTTCCGGCAGATGTAATCCACACTTTCGTTGCATTCTGATGTGGACGTCCTTCTGCAATATGCACATGTATTGGTTCCAACGGTTTCCCTTCATTTGCCCAAAAATATATCCAATAGGCTCCTACCTTAAAAACCTGAGGCATGCTCAAATCCCCCTTCTTTTGCGAATTCCATAATCAAATGTGCCGTTGATTTAATAATTTCCACAAATTCTTCAACCTGTTTATCTGAATATCCATTGATTTCTTTTATTTCATAAGTCGGCAAATAACATGTCATATTATGAAATCCATCTTTTTTATCCGGGGTTTCAATATAAACTTTTACTGTTCCATCTGCATTCATATCCGAATGCACAATTTCTGTTTCATCATTTAACGTCATAAACGGATACATCATAATTCTTACCCTCTTTCCCTAAATCTAATACTTCACTAGATTACATCGTAAGTATATTTCTTTTGCGTATTTTTATTCAATTCAAATATTTTATATTCATTTTACATTTCGCATTTAAAAATAATTATAAAACTGTTACACAAACATATTTTGTAACATAAATTTCTTTAATTTTTGTAATTCATCACACTTATGCTGGTGAAGGGTGATAAGATGGTCGAGTTGCAATAAATAGCTTCCAATTCTATCCTGTTCCTCTTCTGATGGCATTAAAAAACTGTATGCATTTAATTCATCTCTATTAATTTTAGGCATACCTGAACGTTTTGAAACTGAAACAGAATATTTGAAAAAATCACTTGTCTGTAATAATGCGAATAAGAATTTTTGTTTTAACCCATTCTTACCATTAAAAACGTAAGCATCTGCGCTTGTAAGCCCATTAACAGTAGCGTAGAAGTATTTCCCGAGCTGAGGATTTATCTTCCCATAAACAACATCATCTGGTCTAAATCTAAATTTTCCGCTTATTAATTGTTCCTCTTTTACAGTCTTCACATTGTCTAATATTCTACCTGTAAATGATTCGATATTCCCAGGCGCAATATGTGGCATATTATCATATTCGCCAGTTGTTGGATTTACCATCTCCGTTGAAATATCAACAACATCTATCCACTTACGCTGTTCCCAAGCGTCCGCGAATCCAGAAAATCTAATTTTTGGAACGCAATTTCCATTTTCAGGAAACATTTTTTGAAGCATATATTTTTTCAAACTTTTAGTTTCTTCACACTTACGCTGGTGAAGAGTGATGAGGTGGTCAATGTTGCTAAAATACCATCCTATTCGCTGTTGTTCCTCTTTCATAGGAAACTGATTTTCTAACTTTACGAGCTTATTTACCGCTAGTCCAGGCTGCGCTGATTGGTCTGAATACTGCCCTAAATTCATTGTATCCAACATATAATATAAGAACCGGGTATCATTGTTTTCATCAGCTTTTACAACTACCGCATGTTCAGTAAAATAAGCCTTTCCAACAGAATAGTTCATATTTCCACATAAAGCACCCTGCCGACCAATCAACGCGTATTCTCCATCATGATTGTAGGTCGAAGTATACCCTCTTAAACCGTTCCCGCCATAGACTGGATAATCGCCTGTTATATCTATCTCATCTGCCTTCAAAGAGTTTCCACTTTTGAATTCTTGAGCAACTTCTCCCAACTTACGCTGTTCCCAATCGTCTTCATACCCTTTGAATCTAATTTTAGGTTTTCCCATCGCTATCACCCCTCCATCTTCCTAATCAGTTCATTCAACGAGGACATAATAGTTTCATCCGTAGATGTCAGATCTTTAAGTAAAGATAGAAATTCTCCCTGCGCCTGTTCCAATTCCTTATCCGTCTGATCCATCTGCGTTAAAAGAGCATTTATATCGACTTCTTCCTATTTTTCAAAATTATCTACATAACGCGGAATATTCAAATTAAAATCATTCTTCTCAATATCCTCAAAATTTGCAAGATAGGACTCTTTTTCTACTGTTTCTCTTTTACTGTACAACTCCATAACAGCTTCTATATGTTCATCTGTCATGGCATTTTGCTTTTTCCCTTTGTCAAATTTCTTTGATGCATCAATAAACAACACATCTCTTCCATCTCTGTGTTTCTTTAAAACGATGATACAAGTAGGAATTGAAGTATTATAAAATAAATTGGCAGGCAATCCAATTACTGCATAAATATTCCCTGCACGAAGCAATTTTTCTCTGATTTTTCCTTCTGCTGCCCCTCGGAACAGAACCCCATGAGGTAATACAATTGCCATTGTTCCATTACTTTTTAAATGATACAGACCATGAAGTAAAAAAGCATAATCCGCTTTTGATTTTGGAGCCAATACTCCATAGTCGCTGAATCTTTCATCTTGTAAAAATCCGGCTGTTGCACTCCATTTTGCAGAGTATGGTGGATTCATAAGTACCATGTTGAAATCGGTCTCTTCTCCTGTCGGCCAGTCTCCATCCAGCGTATCACCATTGCGAAGTACCTGATTCTCCGGAGTAATTCCATGTAAAAACATATTCATACGTGCCAGATTATAAGTAGAAGTATTTAGCTCCTGCCCATAATACTTAATATAACCTGGTTCAGTGGCATACTTTTTGGCATTTAACAAAAGAGACCCAGAACCCATGCATGGATCATATACAGATAATCCCTTTTTGTTTTCCTGCCCTGCAATTGCAATCTTTGTTAATATCTTTGAAACTGCTTGTGGTGTATAAAATTCTCCTGCCTTTTTTCCGGTCTCTGACGCAAACTGTCCAATCAAATATTCATATGCATTTCCAAGTATCTCTGCGTCTGAATTCAACAAATCTGCCTTATCAATTTCCTTAACAAGACTGGATATGGTATCACTTTGCTTCTGATCTCCATTTCCCAAACGATTAGAGTACAAATCAATATCTGTAAATAAATCTACAAACAATGGATCACTCTGTTCAATATTGTTAAAAGCTTTTTGCAATAACTCCCGATTGAATGCATTGTTTCTCGCCGCATCAGCAAAACACGTATAGGTAAGTTGCGGTTCAATCAAGTAATGACATTCTGACTTTATCTGCTCTTTCAGTTCCTCAGCACTTTCGTCTTCCAGTGCTTCTTTGTATGCATCCAATGCAACTTTTAAACTCTTCGGCTTTTCATCATAAATCAAATCATAAACTTTAATTAAAAATGTATCCGAAAGATATTTATAAAATACAATTCCAAGTAAATAATCTTTATATTCATTTGCATCCATCTTGGATCGGAGAATATCTGCGCCACTCCATAATACACTTATCAAATCTTTACTACCTTCTACTTCTGCCATGCTCTTTCCTCCGCTCGTTTTTCAATTTCAATGATCTCATACTGCTCATATTTTCCAAACAGATAGATTTTAATCGTTTCGCCATTAAAACGCTGATAAGATTATAATAACAAATTACCTTTTTATTTACAATCAAATATTAGAAAGCCCCCCACAACCATAAAGCACACCATCGTGTGCCCCATAGCGCGAAGGGCTTTTATCCATTCTTTTATGCCTGTCTCAAACCAGGTTTTATTTTCCCTCGAACTGTACGACAGAGTCCACGTCATAGTCCTTTAAGACTTCCCGTCCGTTGAGATCGCTTAACTCTATGAGAAACAACATCTTTACCACTTCACCGCCAAGTTCCTCTACCAGTTCTGCAGCAGCTTTCATGGTTCCGCCGGTTGCAATCAGATCATCCAAAAGTACAACCTTTTCTCCTTTTTTAACAGCATCTTTATGCATTTCAATCGTTGCCGTACCATACTCCAGATCATATGTTTTTTCAACTGTCTCACACGGCAGTTTTCCTTTTTTACGAATCGGTACAAACGGCTTATGCATGAC
>ERZ773134.2438-NODE-2438-length-13230-cov-6.506945_pt1 | contig 13230 bp, 5 predicted proteins | sample MGYA00580856_ERZ773134 | MGnify/ENA primary metagenome ERZ773134 (study PRJEB29015, sample SAMEA2737823) | human gut metagenome | biome: human gut; feature: human-associated habitat; material: faeces | place: China | collected 2012 ... | reverse complement strand
GGGGAAGCGGTAACGGCAGGGCAGGTTATAGGTTATGTAGGCAGCACGGGGGATTCCACGGGAAACCACCTGCATTTTGAGGTAATGCAGGGCGGGGTTCGGGTTGATCCGCTGAGTTTGGTGTGTTAAATGTTTTCGCCCCAAAAGCCTTGAGCATAAAGCGCCAAGGCAAGTAGAAAGCCACCATTGCACAAAATCATTCCTGTTTCTTTGCCACAACGACAAATCTTCCCTCGTCCGTGTGGTAACTGCAGGTGGAAAGTGTAAGCAGCTGTTCCCCATACTGCGCATTTACGCCGGTGTCATACAGCGCCGCTTTTTGCACCTGCTTCACATAGGCGGCAAAGTCCGCCTCGTTCGACAGGTCGGCGTACTGGTAATACCGAAACACCTTGCTATCCTCTTGGCTGTAAACCTGTGAATAAAATGCCGCCATTACCGTGTAATCCGCACATCCGGTTGCGGTATTCAGCGTGATGGTGGGGTGTGCCTCGCAGTAGGCAGGCTTTGCATAGGCTTGCAGCGAGCCGAACATGGTTCCATCCTTCATATAATGGCCATAGATGATGTAGTTGCCGCAGCCGTCGTAACATCTGGCGTCCAAAAACGGTACGCCACGCAGTGAATAAGCCCCCTCAAAATCTCTGCGAAGATAATACTCCGGTTCCTCAGGCGTGTGCATGACAGGATAGCTCAACGCCGTGTCGTCAATTTTTATCCATCCCCAAAAGTCCGGGTTCTTTTCCTTCAGGGCGTTATATTCCTGCGCCGCTTTTTCCTTTGCGGACTGCTCGGTTTGTACGGCTGCGGTCTTGGAGTTTTCTCCGCCATGGTTATTTGCCTGCTCTGTTATCCTTTCAAGCGCACGAAATGCCTGCTGCTGCCGCGCACCTTCCCCATAATATGCCAGCAACATTCCCGCAGACAGTAGAAACACAAGCGCGAAAACAGCCATCATAAGGGTGCTTACGATTTGCTTTTTCATCTTGTCTCCTTTGCTCTTTGCTGTCCGCTGACAGCACCACAATGATTATATAAATAATGAAGTGAACCGTTTGAATTGTCGAGTGCTTTTTGAAAGAATATATCGAAGAACCGAAAAGAAAGGTGCCGTTTGGAGTTCTTCAAAACGGCGGAATCTCATACTTTGGGACGATTTACTTTTCTCCTTCGGGTGGTATAATTTAACTGTTATCGTATAGCATTTCCCTCATCCTCCACCGAAAAGGAGATAAAATTGAACGGAAATATTCTCATAAAGCCATCTGTGCAGCAAAAATTTGACCATGTTATGCAAAGCGGGCGCATCCTTTTTTTCAGCGCGCCCTGCGGCTTTGGCAAAACGGTTGTGGCAAACGCCTTGCTGCGCAAATGGCGCACACTTTGCCTGCGTGCCGATGCACCGGATTTTTCGCTGCAGGCGCTGCCGGACGAATGGGATATTTTGCTGATTGACGAATTTCAGCTTTTGCAGGAGCAGGAAACCTCGCAGATACTCTGTGAGCTGATTCGTGCCAATCCGGCACGTCGGTTTGTGTTCCTCTCCCGCGGGGTGCCGCCGGCGTACCTGACGGCATTCCAGTACACGGGTCTGATGACCATCTTGGAGCCGGATGACCTGCTTTTTGACCATGAGGACATACGCAACTTTTTTGCCTCCTGTAAAGTAGCCGTGACGGAAAGCGAAATCAACGGCATCCTGAAAGAATCCATCGGCTATCCGCTGGGTGTGGCAATTACGGCGCGGCAGATGTCCGACGGCAAGCCTTTTAGCCCGGAGTTGACGGCACGCGCCTACCGGGAAGTGTTCGCCTACTTTGAGGCAGCTGTGTACAACCGCTTTGACCTTCCTGTGCGGCGGCTTTTGTTGGAGCTTTCGCTGTTTGAGGACTTTGACATGGAAATGGTGCGGATGGTCAGCGGCGACCCCCGTGCCGGCGAACGGATGGACTGGCTCCTGCGGCACACCACCATGCTGCGTTACGACAGCCGGGAGCGATTCCACTTCTGGGCCGGTTTCCGCGCCTTTCTCCTTTGGGAGATGGATCGGGAATACACGGAGGAAAAGCGTAAAGCGCTGTTCAGCCGGGGCGGGCTTTACTACGAGCTGAAAGAGGACTATGCCCGCGCGCTGGAATGCTACACGCAGGGCGGCGACCACACCAGGGTGGCCGAACTGCTGGTGCGCAACGCCGATCTGCACCCCGGTATGGGTCACTATGCCGAGATGGAAAAATACTACCGCGGACTGCCGGAGACGGAAATTCTCGCCTCACCCTCTCTCATGCAGGGCATAAGTATGCTCTGTGCGTTGGCCATGGATTACGAAGGCTCGGAGCGCTGGTATGGCGAACTGAAAAAGTTTGCCGAACACTGCAGCAGGCAGGACGCTGCCGGAAAGCAGGCGCGCGGTCGCCTTGCATGGCTGGACATCTCCCTGCCCCAGCGGGGCGTAAACGGTCTGACGGAAACCATCCCCGCCGTGTTCCGGCTGCTGACGAACAAAGAGGTGGCGCTGCCGTCCTTTTCCGTCACGAGCGCGCTGCCGAGCATCATGAACGGCGGCAAGGACTTTTCCGAATGGAGCAAAAAGGATGACCTGCTCTACAAAACCCTCCGTCTCCCCGTGGAGGCGGTACTGGGGCGGGACGGCGTGGGTCTTGCCGACTGCGCCATTGCCGAGAGCAAATTTGAAAAGGGCGAGGACGTCACCGGGCGGATGCTGTCCCTTCTCCCGCAGCTGAACGAGGTCCGCAACCGGGGTACGCCGGACATGGAGTTCGCCGTCAGCGGGTTGCTCGCCCGCAGCCAGCTGGCAAACGGGCAGGCGATGGACGCGCGGCGCACCATCGAGGTACTTCGGGAATGCTTTGCCGAGCGCGGTTTAACACGCTTTCTGCCCAATATGGACGCCATGCTCTGCCGTATTGATATGCACACCGGCAACCTTGACGCGGCGGACGCGTGGTATCGGGAAAAAGCCCCTCGCGAACCCACGCACCTGAACGTCATGCGGCGCTACCGGTATCTGACGCAGGCAATGGTGGAAATTATGCAGAACCGCCCGGACGCCGCTTTGCTGACGCTTTCACCCATGGAGCCGTACATTCAAAACTGCGCCCGCATCATCGACGGCATTCACCTGAATGTCCTGACGGCCATCACCCTGCACCGCAAGCGCGACGAACGGTGGCGCGAGCGATTGACGGCGGCGCTGGACGCGGCGGCGGAATACAGCTTTATCCGCACCGTCAGCGTATACGGCACGGCAGTGTTGCCGCTGCTGGGGGCACTGGACTGGGATGGCGACAAAAAGTGGTATAAGCAGTTAATGGCGGCGGTGCGGATGCAAGCGGCGTTCTACCCGCATTTCCTCGCGCCGCGCCTTGCCCCCGGCGAGGAGCTGACGCCAACGGAGCTGCAAATTCTGCATCTTCTCTGCGCGGACAAGTCCAATGCCGAGATCGCGCAGATCATGGACGTGAAGCTGCCCACGGTGAAAACCCACGTCAGCCACATCCTCGACAAGCTGGGCGTGAAGCGCCGGGCGGAGGCCAAGACCGCCGCGAAGAAGCTGCATTTAGTCCCCGAGGACCTGTAAAAACAGCATCCGGCAGAAGCCGGATTTTCACATAAAAGCAGGAGTATTTCTCAAGGAGGAAGTACATGAAAAAACGAGTATTGAGTATGCTCATGACGCTGGCGCTGTGCCTGACGCTATTCCCCGCGCCCGCGTGGGCGGCGGAGGACGCGCTGGAGGGCGGCGCCATCGTGCAGCAGGAGCAGCAGGAGGAAATTTCGCCCGCTGTATCCGAACAGGCTGGAACGAATGAGGAAGAGAACGGTTCAGAGGGTGACCCGCAGAATACCGGTACCCCTGACGCCGGTGGCGCTGAGGACAGCAAAGCAGATGCGCCCGAGAACGGCGAGGATGAAAACGCCGGGAACAATGCGGACGCGGCGGTATCCGCTGTGCAGACGATGATCGATGCGCTGCCCATCGTGAGTGAGTTGGACGGCATGACCGCCGACGAGCTGGACGCAGCTTATGACGACATTCAGGCGGCGTATGATGCTTATGAAGCGCTGAACGCAGAGCAGCAGGCGCAGATCACCGGCGCAGACTTCGAGGCGCTGCTTGGCAGGTTCAACAGCCAGACCGCGCCGCTGACAGACGCACAGTCCGGTGTTCATACCCACTGCGTCTGCGGCAAGGACAGCAGTACAACGGTCAACGGTCATACCCATAACACCGGCACAACAACATGGACGGCAACCGATGCCCTGCCCAGTACTGCGGGCAGCTATTATCTGACGCAGTCCGTGTCGGGGAGCTGGACTGTGCCAATGGGCGAGGTCACCCTCTGCCTGAACGGGCAGACGATTTCCGGCAGTATCACGGTCGGCAGAGGCGCGACGCTGACGCTGACTGACTGCTCCGACAGCGGCAGGGTTCAAGGCGAAGTGCTCGTCAATGGCGGCAAATTGGAACTGTACAGCGGCACGATCACCGGCGGCGTGCAGGTCGGTAAAAAGGGCGCCGACTATCAGACCGGCTCGTCCTTTACCATGTATGGTGGAGCGATTACCGGTAATGAAGACTACGGCGGTGTGTTCCTTGTCGGCACGACGAATCATATCAACCCGCCGAGCTTCACCATGCACGGCGGCACAATTTCCAACAACACCGCAGGCGCATCCGACGGCGGTGGCGGCGGCGTATATGTGGGTGAGAAGTGCAGCTTCACCATGGACGGCGGCACCATCACCGGCAACACAGCAACCGCCGGCAACGGCGGCGGCATCTATATCCACTTTAACGCCGGCAATGTTTCGATCTCCAACGCCACGATCACCGGCAACAAGGCGTCCGCCACGGGGAATACAAGTTATGGCCACGGGGGTGGCATTTATTCGGAGAGAGGGGTAACCGTCAAGAATGTGACGATCACCGGAAACAACAGCACCTATGAGGGCGGCGGCATCTATGGAAAGGGCGCTATTACCCTCACCGATGCTACCGTTACCGACAACAATCAATATGACGTTTACTACGACGGAACAGAAAGCACAAACCCTAAACTTACCGTTTCCGGCTCGGTGAAGGCCGGCTATTACGCCAATTATGATTGGAAGCTGCCCATTCTTGTATCAGGCGAATTGAGTGAGGATTCGGTCATCCGTGTGGGCGTGCGTGAAGGCATAAATCCTGGGGCCATCGCCGAACCGGCAAGCGGCGTGACGCTCAGCGCTGAGAACTTCAAGGCGGACGCCGCCGACAGCGTGACCAGCCTGGGCAATGACGGCAAGGTCTATCTTGTGCCCTGCACGCACGAGATGGACGATACCGGCTACACCTGCAAGAAGTGCAAAACGCAATTCGACGCGCGCGTGGGCGATAGCGCCTATTATAAGACGCTGACGGATGCGTTTAATGCAGCCAGAGGCAGCACCGTGACGCTGCTGCGGAATGTGACGCTCACAGGAAATTGCTCTTCTGATACCTACCCAGCGACGCTGGATCTGAATGGCAAAACTGTCAGCAGCGGGCGTTATTACATTCATGTCGGAGGCGGGAACAAGTCCAATACTCTGACGGTCAAGGATTCTAGCAAGGGCGGCGGGACGCAGGCGCTCAATGTCAAGTTTTCGGTTGGGTCCAACGGAACGCTGGCGGTTGACGACTCCTACACCGGCGAGATTTCGCGCGTGGAGCTGCAGGCCGGCGGCGCATTGGAGCGCTTTGGCGGCAAAATCGGCGAGTTGGTTTTAAGCAATGCTGCGTATGGCTCCACAAGTACGGGCTACGGCCTGAAGCTGTGGAAGGGCAATCCAAACGCCTGCACCATCGGCAAGATCACGGACAACACGAAGAGCAAGAGCCTCACCGTTAACGACCTGCTGGGAACCGACTATGCGAAGTGCGAGCTGTACGGCGAAAAGGACAGTGTATGGAGCATCGTTCCCAAGACGGAGAAAATCTCCGAACTGACCGGCTATACAGCGTACAAGGTGCAGTTCACGGAGTGCGTCCATCAGTGCGCCGATGACAGCAACCCTGTGTGCGCTGTGTGCCACAAGGAGCTGTATACGAAGATCACCGCCAAGGCCGCTGACGGCACGACCAAGACTGCCTACTTCACGGAAGACAGTGCGCTGGAAAACGGCTATGTAGAGGCCATCCAGACCTTGAACGGCTGGAGCAATGAGGGCTGCACCGAGCCGACGCTGACCCTGCTGCGGGATATGCCTTACGGCACCTCCATAACGCTGACCGGCACGCTGACGCTGGAGAGCGGAACGCACACCGCCAAGAATGTGACGGTCGCTGAAAACGCGAATGTGACCTTTGCCAACGGCAGCTATAAAGGTGCGACCATCAACGGCACGGCGACGGTGGAGGCGGGCGTCACATTCACCGACGCCTCCGTCACGGTGAACGGCACGCTGAACGCCAAGGGCGGTACCTTCACTGGTAATGTCAAATTCAACGGCAGCAGCATCGCGAACATCAGCGGCGGCAGCTTTAATAATGAAAAGAAATATGGCGGCGTTGAGTTTGACTACAATGTCACGGGGACGATCTCCGGCGGCACGTTTGTCTTCGCGGATTTTTACACCACCAAAGTCAAGCTTTCCGGCGGCACATTTACGATGATCAAAACCAACGGCGACCGCAAACTCGCCGACCTGCTGGCGGAGGGCGCGGCGTATTACAACGGCGACAGCGCCGTGAGTAATGACAACGTCGCAAGTCTGACCAATGTAACTGTCAAGTCACACGAGCACAACGGCGGCACGGACGGCAACGGCACTTGCAGCATCTGCGGCAAGAAGATGGCGGCATCGCTGACCGTCGGCGGCAAGACGAGCTGGTACACGGCCTTTGCCACTGCCATCGAGGCGGCGAACGCGGCGGACGGTGCAAAGACCATCACGCTGTATCAGGATGTGAATGGCTATGTCGACGGGCATTCGACCACCTATGAGCTGACCAACGGGCCGGTGACGCTGGAGACCGGCGGGAAAACGGTCACAAGAGCAAACCTCACCGCCAAGGGCATTTCTCTGACGGTCACGGGCAGCAACGGAGACTTCAATGTGACGGTGGACGGCAAAGACGCGGAATTGACCGTCAACGACGGGAATACGAAGCTTGCCATTGTCACGGCGCAGAACGGCGGAAAGCTTTCGCTGAGCAACGGCACCTTCAGCCGTGTGGCTGTAAAGGACGACGGCAGCAGCGCCAGCCTCAGCGGCGGCAGCTACGGCGAGATCACGAGCGATGCCGGCTATGTCAAGCCCTACGCGCTGCTGGCGAAGGGGTACGCTTACAAAAAAACAAAGGATAACCAATGGCTCCCCAACGCCAATTCAATCCCGTCAAAAGTCACCGTTGAAAAAGCCCCCTTCGCGGTCGAAAAAATCTATCCGAATAACAATAAGGACTACACCGGAAGCTCGGCGTTTGCGACGGACGGCAATATCACGCTGACTGCGGTAATCGCGTCCGAGCCCGAAACGGAGGACGTCACCTACTACTACTGGTGGGAGGTGTTTAAAGAATCAGAAAACGACTGGACCACGATATTCAGAAATGTTAATACTGCGACGCATACCGGCGGGCAGAGCAAGACGCTCACGATCTCCGGGCTGCCCGTAGACAAGAGCTATCAGTACCACATTTTCGTCCAGTGCAGCAACGGCTACAATTGCTACAGCGAGCCGTTCACCGTGACCCAGCATCAGCATAGCTGGACGTACAGCGCCAGCGGTGCGACCATCACCGCGAAGTGTACGGCAGAGGGCTGCTATCTGACCGACGGAAACGGCGGCAGCGTGACCATTGCGGCCCCCGCCGAGCTGACCTACAGCGGGGAAGGCAAACCCGCCACGGTGACTGCAAGCAGCGATTGGCAGGGTCCGGCGGCGAGTGGGATCACCATCAGCTACATAAAGTCGGGCATGTATGGTCCAGAGGCATTGGAAAACGGCGCACTCCCCACCAAAGCGGGCGAGTACACCGCCAGCATCACGGTGGGCGAGGGCAATAATGCTGCCACCGCCAGCGTGAAGTATACCATTCAGAAGGCCAATCCGGTGGTGACCAAATGGCCGACGCTTTCTGCGCCGGTTTATGTCAACAGTGAAGCAGCCCTCACCGGCGGCAGCGGCGAAGGCACCTTCGATTTCAAGGCAGGTGCTGCTAAATCTTGGGACAGCGCAGGCAGCAAGACCACCACGATTGTGTTTACTCCCACAGATACCAATAACTACAATGAGCTGACTCAGGACTGCCCCGTAACGGTTGTCAAGCGTACGGTAAAGAACTGCAATACGCTGGTTGGCATTACGGATAAGCCCTGCGGAACGGCGCAGGATGAGCTGGGACTGCCCGGAACTGTGACGATCACCACGGTGGATGGCAAGACATTTAATGATATCCCCGTCACATGGAGCGGTTATGATCCGAATACGCTGAAGGAACAGACGCTCACCGGACCATTGGATCTTACTTCGATTGCTGGCGAGGTGGAGCAGCCCAGCACGCCTGTGACGGCGCAGATCAAGGTCAAACTCACGCAGAAGCACTTCAGCGGCATTTCGCCTGTGCCTTATGAGGGTGAGTATGACGGTAATGCGCACGGAATCACCCTCACCGGCGTGCCCAGTGGCGCAACCGTAAAATACGGCACAAGCGCAAATAGCTGCACAAAGGACAGCCTGACCTACACCGACTTCACGAATGGTGCACAGATCGTATTTTATAAGGTTTCCCAGTCCGGCTATGCGGATGCTTCCGGCTCCGCCTGGGTAAATATTACCAAACGCCCCCTCACCGTTACCGGCATTACGGCAAAAGACAAAGTCTATGACGGCAATACCAAAGCTGTGCTGGATTACAGCAAGGTAGTTCTTAACGGTATTCTGGAAAATGATACCTTAACCGTTACTGCCACAGGTACAATGGAAAGCGCTGGTGTCGGTGAGCAGAAAGTCACGATTTCCGGTTTGACGCTGGGCGGCGCTTCTGCCGCCAACTATGAGCTGGCTGGAAGCGGAAATCAGACCGAAACCACTGCCACCATCACCGCCAAGGAAGTCACCGTTACCATTACCCCGAACGGCGGCACTTACGGCGAAACCATTACCCCTGCCACCGTTACGGCAAACGGTGTTGTGGGCGAGGATGCCCCGAAAATCACGCTAACCTACACCGGCACAGCCAACGATGGCACCGAGTACACCGGCACCACACCGCCCACCAAGGCAGGTACTTACACCATCACGGCAACCATCACCAACCCCAACTACAAGCTGGATGCCAACACCGCTACCGCCAAATTCACTGTTGCCAAGCGCCCCGCCACCGTCACCTCGAACAACCAGTCCAAGGTATACGAGGAAAAAGACCCCGACCTGACTTACGCAGTCAGTGGCGTTTTGGAGGGTGAAACGCTGAAAGGTATCACGCTGACACGCGCCGAGGGCGAAAATGCAGGCCAGTATGCCATCACCGCCACCGCCGATGCAGGCGCAAACCCGAACTACAAGGTCATGCTTGCCGAGGGTACACTTACCATCGAGCCGAAGTCCATCCAGGGCGCAACCGTTGTGCTGGGCAAGGGTCTTGCCGCCAACGGCGCGGAACAGACCCAAACGGTGGAGAAAGTCCTGCTGGGCGATAAAGAAATCCCCGCTGACTCCTACACTGTGACGGGCAACACCGCCACCGCCCACGGTATATACACACTGACCATCACCGCCAAGGGCAACTATACCGATTCTATTGCATGGACCTATGTGATTGCTCCCTCCAAGGCTGAGGATGCCCCCGGCGAGGAGATTGCGATCGGCAGCGGCAAGGTGAAAGTGGATGTTAAGTTTGAGGGCACTGTACTGCCCGCCACTCAGCTGACCGACAAAGCTGAATTGCTCTCCATGCTGGTGGACAGCGGCGATATTACCGCCGACGAGCTGGCACAGATCGCCCACGGCGCAAACGTGAACATTGTGCTGACCGTGAAAGAAGCCAATGACCCTGATGAAGTCAAAACTGCGATGGCACAGGCCGCCAAGGACTACACTATCGGGCAGTATCTCGACATCAGTCTGCTCAAGTACATGACGGTAAACGGCATCCAACAGGACGATGTTGCCCTGCACACGACCAAGGATGCATTGACGATTTCCGTTGCGGTGCCGGACGCGCTCATCAATACGAACAGCGCGGTCAACCGCACCTACTGCATTGTGCGCAACCATGAAGGCACGATTACTGTGCTGGATGCCGCGTTTGACGCGGCCAGCAAGACGCTGACCTTTAAGACCGACCGCTTCTCCGACTACGCGATTGCCTATAAGGACACCGCCGTGCCGAGCAGCGGCAGCAACCCGGGAAGCAACAACAGTTCGAACGACAGCGAAACCAAGAAGAACGAAGTTGCTCCCACTCCGGCTCCCACTCCGGCTCCCACTCCGGCAAGCACTTCAAAGCCGTCCACCATAACGGCAATGCCGCAAACGGGCGATACCTTCAACCCCACGCTGTACGTCGTGCTTCTGGTGGCATCCCTGCTCGGACTTGCAGTTGTATTTGTCTGCAAGAGAAGAAACAATAAGTAATCGGTTATAAAGACAATTACAGATTGTTTTTGGTCCGACAGCCACAACGGCTGTCGGGCCTTTTTTTGCGTTCGCTTAATGTAAGATGCGCTGCCGTAATTCTTACCCGACCCGCGCGCCTCCGAATTTTGAGGTCTATTCAATGAAACCCAAAATTCAGGAGGTTTACGATGGCAAAGAAAAATAAGCTATGGTTTAGTGGTGAGGACGCGCAACTGGCTGCGCGCTTTACAAAGTTCATGACCAAGGTGCGGTATGCCCGGCGCGCTTCTTACATTCGTGCACTGATGGTTAAGGCAAAGCATGAGATTTCCATTGAGGAATGCCGTGACGAGGTAGACACAGTGTATAGACGCCTGATGAACCCGATGGAGGAAAGCGTCGAGTCCAAGCTGATGTGGGAAGGAATCAAAAAGTATCTGCACAAGCTGACGCCGAAAGAGTGCGAGGTTATGATCTCTTTATGACGCAAACTGCCGTTACCGCAGGCGAAGCGGTAACGGCAGGGCAGGTTATAGGTTATGTAGGCAGTACCGGCAACCACCTGCATTTTGAGGTAATGCAGAATGGTGTGCGTGTGAATCCTATGGATATGGTTTCCGTGCGCTGATATAGGCCGGTACCAGTTTTTTTACTTGCGATTGTCTTTCCTGCGCAGTACGAAAATTGCCGCCAGTGCAGAGCCGCTGACAATCAGCAGCGCAAACCACAATGCGGGGTTGGCGGTGTCGCCGGTGCGCGGAATCGGGGAAACAGGCTGCACCGTCGGCTGGGGCTGCGCCGTAGGCTGTGGTGTCACAGTAGGCTGCGGAGTTGCCGTTTCAGCCGACTTTGCCTTGACGGTGAACTTAGCCGTAGCCGTACCGCTTTGAGAAACGATTGCAAGCGTATGCTCACCCACGGAAAGTGTAGCAACAAAATCACGGTTCAGCGTGATTATCGTGCTGCCCTCCTTCTTCGTATAGTTCTTTTCGTCCAGCGTAGTGCCATCAAGCTCTACACGAAGGAAATCGGCGAAGGATGCGTCAGAAGTGAAAGACAGCTCCTTTTTCTCGCCCTGTGTGACCGTTGCACCATCCCCGGCCGTGATTTTCGGGGGCAGCTTCGCCGTTACGGTTTGAGTCTTGGTGATTTCCTGTGTTGCTTTGGCGTCCTTGTAATACTTGTTGCAGCCGTCGCAGTACCAGTATTCGATATTGCCCTCAGAAGTCTTTGTTGCCGCCTTTGCATCTATATGCTTGAGGTTGGCGTGGTTGTTCGGGTCAAGCTTTCCGTAGCTTTCGCCGCAGACCTCGCAAATCGCCTTGTCCTTGCAGGTTGCTGTGCCGCTGGTGTGCTCGTTTTGAATGGTAACCTTCTTTTCGGCAGAGAACGCAAAGCCGTCAGTGGTCTTTGCACTCACGATCAGCTTAAAGCTGTTTTCTGTCGCCGGATATGCGGATGCTTTTATGATACCGCTGTACAAACCATTCTCAACGGTCGGCGTAAGAGGACCACCGCCAAGTCCGATAAATTTGTATCCGTAGGCTGCGCCGGTAGCACCTTCCGGCAAAGTAAAGCTGAATTTGTAATCCTGCGTTCTGCAAACCTTGTCGGCACCGCTGATGTTAATGGTCGGAATATCCTTTTTCGCAGTTTCGTGATTGCAGAATTTGCACTTCTGCCAATACTGTCCGTTTTCGCTCTGCCACTCGTAGGTATGGCCGTCGTTCACGGTCACGGTAACCCTTGTCTCGTTGCCTGCCTCATCGGTCACAACAATCGTCTGCTTGCCGCTTGCGGGGGAAAGAACAAATTTACCGTTTTCATCAAGGCTGACTTCCGTGTCGTTCACCTTCACGGTGCTGATATATTTTTCGTCAACGGTAATAGTCTGTGCCGCACAATAGGTCTTGCCGTCCGCAATGCCGGAGATACCGGGCACGGTTGCGTCCAGCACAATGCCGTTTGTGTTAATGTAGGCAAAGTTTCCGCTGGTATCGGTCAGCTTGACATAGATAACATACTCGTTATCGGGATTGATACTGAACGGTGCGGAATATGCCGTGAAGGTCTTTCCCGCAAGTTTCGATTCGGTAAGCGCCTTATCGCTCAGCAGGTATTCGATCTTAACCGCTTCGCCGCTGTTGTCCGCAGCGGTAACGGTTACCGTCTGCGTATCCTTAAAGAACAAACTGAAGGTGATGGTGTTGAGGAAAGACTTCCAGCCGTTTTCGGCAATCTTGATTTCGCCTGTAGGCACTGCAATATCACGCCACTTCGCCGTGATAGTCATATTTTCGGCAGGCATGGTCGCGGGAATCGCTTTATCCCAGCCGATAAAGGTGTAGCCTTCTCTTGTCGGGTCGGCAGGGGCGGTGATTGCCGTGCCGTAGTCCTGTGTGATGGGTGCAATTTCGCTGCCGCCGTTGGAGTCAAAGGTAATTGTGTATTGATTTACCTTCCAATTTGCCGTGATAATCATATTTTCGGCAGGCATGGTCGCGGGAATCGCCTTATCCCAGCCGATGAAGGTGTAGCCTTCTCTTGTCGGGTCGGCAGGGGCGGTAATTGCCGTGCCGTAGTCCTGTGTGATGGGTGCAATTTCGCTGCCGCCGTTGGAGT
>ERZ773134.2430-NODE-2430-length-13269-cov-2.719389_pt1 | contig 13269 bp, 14 predicted proteins | sample MGYA00580856_ERZ773134 | MGnify/ENA primary metagenome ERZ773134 (study PRJEB29015, sample SAMEA2737823) | human gut metagenome | biome: human gut; feature: human-associated habitat; material: faeces | place: China | collected 2012 ... | reverse complement strand
ATTGAAAAATAAATGCGGTATAATCATTGAAACAGGAGAAAAAGATGAAAAAAATATTAATTCTATTTTTACTTTTATTAGTGGTTGGGTGTCAAAGTAACACGTATGAAGATACGTATTATTTAACCTATTTTTATGTAGAAGATTGTTTGAATTGTCAATATTTTAAAAAGAATGTTCTTCCAGTTATTAAAAAAGAATTTGGTAAACATATGAAAATCAAAGCCTATAATATGGATGATGAAAAGACTTTTGATGAAATGAAAGCAAGCTATCAAGAACATATCAATCAAATCATTGATTTTAATGAGGATGATTATGGTTATGGACCAATGGTCTTTTTAGAAGGTTATCTTGCAATATTAGGGGCAGGAAACGAAGAGGATTATGTTGAACATCTTGTAAATGCTATTCAAGGAAAAGAATTGAATAAAGCATCAAAGAATGAAACATATTATTATTTAAGAAAGGGTAGGGTGAAACAATGAGAAAATTAAAAAAGATTCTATTAATTATTTTATTATTAGTACCATTAGTTGGTTGTCAAAATCAAAAAAATGAATGGAAGGGGACATATCATTTAACGTACTTTTATTTAAAAGATTGTTCCAATTGTCAACATTTTAAAAAGAATGTTCTACCAGCAATTAAAAAAGAATTTGGTAAACATATGAAAATCAAAGCCTATGATATGGATGATGAACAAACGTTTGATGAAATGAAAGAAAGTTATCAAAATCATATTGATCAAATCATTGATTTTGATGAAGATGATTACGGTTATGGACCAATGGTTTTTTTAGAAGGGTATATGGCTATTTTAGGAGCAGGTAATGCAGATGAGTATGTTGAACATTTAGTAAATGCTATTAAGGGTGAAAAGCTTAATGAAGCTGCTGAAATAGAAACTTATTATTATTTAAAAGATGGTAAGGTACAAAAATCTTAAAATATATTATCAATTAAAACAGAATATGTTAAACTTTAAAGAGAAAATAAAGGAGGAAGTGTTTATGTCAACACCACATAATCAAGCAAATAAAGGAGATATCGCAAAAACTGTCTTAATGCCAGGAGATCCTTTACGTGCAAAATATTTAGCAGAAACGTATTTAGAAAATGTTAAACAATTTAATGCGACAAGAAATATGTTTGGCTATACAGGAACGTATAAAGGAAAAGAAGTTTCCATTATGGGTTCGGGTATGGGAATGCCTAGTATTGGGATTTATAGTTATGAATTATTTCATTTTTATGATGTAGAAAATATTATTCGTATTGGATCTTGTGGATCATTTAAAGAAGATGTTCGTTTAAGAGATATTATTATTGTACAAGGTGCTTGTACAGATTCAAATTATGCACATCAATATGAATTACCAGGAACATATTCAGCTATTTCTGATTATAGTTTATTAGAAAAAGCTGTAGAAAAAGCAAAAGAAAAGAATTTAACTTATCATGTAGGAAATGTTCTATCTTCTGATTTATTCTATCATGCAGATAATAAAGCAGATAAATGGATTAAAATGGGATGTTTAGCTACTGAAATGGAATCTTATGCATTATTTGCAAATGCAGCTTATGCGGGTAAAAAAGCTTTAACTTTATTAACTGTTTCTGATTCATTAGTTTCAAATGAAGAAACAACTGCAGAAGAAAGAGAAAAAACTTTCACAGCAATGATGGAAGTTGCTTTGGAGATTGCATAGGTGTTAACTAAATTTGCATTTTTTGATTTTGATGATACTTTGATTCATGGAGATTCTGGTGGAAAACTTTTAAAGTATTATTTAAAAAAACATCCACTATCTGTTTTTAAATTATTTAAAGTGGTTTATCATTATGCTTTATATCTATTAAAGATAGAACCACTTAATAAAGCAAAATCAGCATGGTTATATCCATTAGATAAGATGTCTGATCAAGAGATTGAAAAGTTTTATCAAGAAGTATTAGAACCTTGTTATTATTTAAATGTCATTGAAGAATTAAAAAAGAAAAAGGCAGAAGGGTATACGATTTATATATGTAGTGCCTCTGTAGAAGCTTATCTTCGTTTTTGTAAGTTACCAGTAGATGAAATTTTAGGTACTAAAACAGACATTAAAGATGGTAAATATACAAGTCAAATGATTGGAAAAAATTGTAAAAATGAAGAAAAGGTAAAAAGAATCCAAGAAGTGATAAAAAATCATAATCTAGAAATAGATTATGACTTATCTTATGCCTATTCGGATTCTTTACATGATATTCCAATGTTAAAAATGGTAAAAAATCGTATTAAAATTGATACTAAAGATGGACATATGTCCACATTTGAAATAGAGTAGCTTAGCTACTCTTTTATATTTAAGTCCGTAAAGAAAAGCATAATATTAATGAGTCCAGCTATTCCTACAACAATATAAATGAGCATTGATAAAAAACTATTTTGACCAAATAAACTATCTACCAAATTAAAATTAAATAAACCAATAAGACCCCAATTAATAGCACCGATCACAGTAAAAACAAGTGCTGTTTTTTGTAATGCATTCATTTTCTTAACCTCCTTAAATAGAGTCTATCCCATAAATTTGTATTTTATACATATAAAAATAAATAAAGAATATTTTTATAATGGAGGGATAGATTTGAAAAAATTATATATTGTCATTATAGGTTTAGTCATTTGTGCAATAGGTATTGTTGCTTTTTTTAAATTTAAAAATAATTCATTGGATGAAACGTTAAAAGAAGCTAAAAGTATGAGTTCTTATCAACTTGTATGTGATATGGAAATGACACAAAATGATGAACTTAAAAGTTATGAAGTAAAAGTAGATTATTTAAAAAAAGATAAACAAAAATATTATCGAGTAGAACTTTATGATAAAAGTTTAAATCAATCACAAATCATTATAAAAAATAAAAAAGGAGTCTATGTTTTAACACCAACACTTAATCAAATGTTTAAATTTCAAAGTGATTGGCCTGAAAATAGTCCTAAACCCTATATTTATCATTATTTAATTCAATTATTAGAAAATAATAAAGTTAAAAAGATTGAAAAAGGATATCAAGTAGAAGCAAAGGTGAAATACCCTAATGATACAAGAATTGTTAAACAAGAAGTTATTTTTGATAAAAAATTAAAACCATTGATTGTTTTATGTCTAGATCAAGATGAGACAGAAATTGTTACTTGTAAAGTAAATGAATTTCATAAAAATAAAAATTTTAAAGAGAAACATTTTAATCAAAATCAAGCATTGAAAGAATCAAAAAAGGATGTCAAAACATCCGCAAATAATGATGTTTTATATCCAGTTTCTCTATTAGGAGCTAAATTAGAAAGCGAAACAGTGTCTTCAATAGAAGGGGATAAAAATCATATTTTAAAATTTAGCGGTGATAAAAGTTTTACAATGGTAGAAACACAAGTAAATGATCAACAAGTAATGCAGTTTTCTAATGATGAAGTGATCGATTTAATAGATGGGTTTGCATATTATCAACCTGGAAAATTATCGATGATGTATCATGGAATGATGTGTTCTTTATATTCACAAGATTTAACGAAAGAAGAAATGCTTTCAGTCATGACAAGTATGCAAACTTCATCGACAAAATAAAGAGATTTCAAATTGAATTATGAAATGGGTTGGATTATACTATTGTTTGGAGGTGTCTTTATGAATTTAAAGCGTGACACGTATGCAATTGTAGATTTAGACCATTTAAAATATAATGTTGAATTAGCACATAGTGAATTTAAAAGACCGTTGATGGCTGTGATTAAAGCGGATGCTTATGGTCATGGGTATAAAGAAGTTGCTAGTTTTTTAAAGGATATTGATTATATTGAAATGTTTGCTGTTGCAACACTTCAAGAAGCAATTGAGTTAAGAGAATTAGGAATTAATAAAGGAATATTGATTTTAGGAGCTATTCCAACAAGTAAAGAAGATATTGATTTAGCTATTAAATATGATATTTCTTTAACAATGGTTTCAGTTGCTTATTTAAAATTATTGGATCATTTAATTGATAAAGGGCAAACATTAAAAGTGCATATTAAGTTAGATACAGGAATGCATCGTATTGGTTTAATGTCTAAAGAAGAATTATCAACTTTATTAAAACTAGTTGATCCTGATAAATTTAATGTAGAAGGAATCTTTACACACTTTGCGACAGCTGATGGAGATGATGAAGCCTACGAAAAACAAAGAAGTTTATTTTATGAAATGATAGGTAATTGTAAATTCAAATATATCCATTGTTGTAATTCAGCAGCGATGACTTATCATCATGATGAAAAATCAAATATGGGAAGATTAGGAATTACCATGTATGGATGTTCACCAAATGGTGAAGAAGAAACAAAATTCAAACAAGTAATGTCACTTTATACAAAAGTAGCAATGATTAAAAAAATTCCTGCAGGAGATCGAGTAGGGTATGGTTTAACATATACGGCTAAAGAAGATGAATATATTGCAACATTACCAGTTGGTTATGCAGATGGTTTTATTAGAAAAAATCAAGGGCGTAAAGTATATATCAATGGTAAGTATTATGAAATTGTAGGACGTGTATGTATGGATCAAATGATGGTTAGAGTAGATGAAAATGTAAAAATAGGAGATCAAGTGGAAATTTTTGGTGAACATATTTCTCTTGAAAGTATGGCGAAAGATCTAGATACGATTTCTTATGAAGTTTTATGTTTGATTTCTAAACGTGTACCAAGGGTCTATGTTCAAGATGGACAAGTAAAAGAATTGTTATAAAAAACGAACTCAAATATGAGTTCGCTTTTTATTTAAATAATTCAGCAATTCTATAATATGATAAAGATCCAGATTTTTGAACTTTTACTTTTCCGTTTTTCATAACGAATGTTGAAGGAATTGTTCCGTCATCTGTTTTAAAAGTTTTTTGAATGTATGTTGTTGCATTATTTTCTTTAGCTAAATTTACATAATAAATTTTATCACTATGATTTTTTTCTAAATATTTTAAGCAAACATTTTTGTAGTTTAATGTCGTATTATCCTTATCACTACCTACAACGACTACAAAACTATCTTTATCTTTGATTTTTTCTTCTAATTTATCTTGGGAAATTGTTGAAAGTTCAACATGTGTAACTTGTCGATAAGCAAATAATGCAATAAAAACTACAAATACAAGCCCAAAGACGCTCACTTCTTTCCCGATTTTTTTAAAAAAATCCATAGAAGCTCCTCCTTTTATACTTTTCTATAATACCAAATTTCACCTATATAAACAATAAAAAAAATAGCCAGAGGCTATTTCATTCTTGTTTTAGCAAAGTTCCATGTATCTCTACACATTTCATCAATGCCTCTAGTAGCAACCCAACCAAGTTCTTCTTTAGCTCTTGTAGGATCTGCATAACATGTAGCAATATCACCAGCACGACGAGGTTTAATTTCATATTTTACTTTTACACCATTAACTCTTTCAAAAGCATGAACAAGTTCTAATACACTATATCCTCTACCAGTACCTAAGTTACAAATATGTAATCCTGGTTTATTATATTTTTCAATGGCAAGAACATGTCCTTTAGCTAAATCTACAACATGAATATAATCACGTACACCTGTACCATCAGGTGTATCATAATCATCACCAAAGACACCTAAACAAGGAAGTTCTCCAGCAGCTACTTTCATAATATAAGGCATTAAGTTATTTGGAATACCTTTAGGATCTTCACCTAATAATCCTGATTCATGAGCTCCAATAGGATTGAAATAACGTAATAATGTAACTGACATATCAGGACATGCATGTTGTACATCTGTTAAGATTCTTTCCATCATGGCTTTACTAGCACCATATGGATTAGTTGTTTCTCCTAATTTACAATCTTCAGTAAGAGGAACCACTTCAGGATCTCCATAAACTGTAGCACTTGATGAAAAGACGATATTATTGACATGGTATTTTTTCATCATCTTAGCCACAATTAATGTAGTAGTTAAATTGTTTGTATAATATTCAATAGGTTTTTCTACAGATTCACCAACAGCTTTAAAAGCAGCACAGTGAATAACAGCATCAATTTCATTTTCAATAAAAACTTGTTCAGTTTTCTTTTCATCTAAAATATTAAATTCATAAAATTTAACGTCTTTTCCAGTTATATCCTTAATATATCCTAAAACTTCTGGTTTAGAGTTAGAAAAGTCATCAATTACGATTACTTCATGATTAGCTTGTAATAACTCAACACAGATGTGACTACCAATATAGCCAGCACCTCCGGCAACAAGTACTTTCATTTTATTACCTCCATATATACTTTTTACGTATTCATTATACCAAATAATAAAAGGCAATCAATAATAATAAAAAAAGTATAAAAAATAGAAATAAAAAACATTGATAAAATCAACATAAAATAAAAAAGGTATAAAAAAACACAAAAAAAGTGTAAAAAAGAGTTGACGTAAAGGGATAAGGATGTTATTATAAGTGGGCACTAGTCAAGGAGGCTTAGCTCAGTTGGGAGAGCATCTGCCTTACAAGCAGAGGGTCAGCGGTTCGAGCCCGTTAGCCTCCACCATTAAAAAATAGTGTTTAAAATAAATAAAATGCCGGCTTAGCTCAATTGGTAGAGCAACTGACTTGTAATCAGTAGGTTGAGGGTTCAAGTCCTTTAGCCGGCACCATGATGGAGAGGTAGCGAAGTGGCTAAACGCGGCTGACTGTAACTCAGTTCCTTTTGGTTCGGTGGTTCGAATCCACTCCTCTCCACCATCTATCTAATGAATGGGGTATAGCCAAGCGGTAAGGCAACAGACTTTGACTCTGTCATTGCGCTGGTTCGAATCCAGCTACCCCAGCCATAAGGTATGACCCGCTAGCTCAGTTGGTAGAGCATCTGACTTTTAATCAGAGGGTCAGGCGTTCGAGTCGCCTGCGGGTCACCATTTAACTGAATAAGCCCAGGTGGCGAAATTGGTAGACGCACAGGACTTAAAATCCTGCGGACCTTAAAATCCGTGCCGGTTCGACTCCGGCCCTGGGCACCATTCAATGCGGGTGTAGTTCAATGGTAGAACTTCAGCCTTCCAAGCTGACTACGTGGGTTCGATTCCCATCACCCGCTCCAAGTGATGATAACATCTCTAATGAGATGTTTTTATTATATTTAAAACAAATGGTTGACAGATGATAACAATTTGTATACAATGTAATCACATTTGATATAAATACTGTGAAAAGAAAGAGTAGGCATTGACCTTTAGCGTAGAGATTTCCTGGCAGGTGAAAAGGAAAGTAGAGATTTTTGTTGAATTCATCTTGGAGTAGAGTGTTGAACAGTTTTAAGTAGGCATCTCCGGTTACACCCGTTAAAGTGGAAGAGTATGATTGTACTCGATGAGGTTAGTATAGTAATATACTAATAAACAAAGGTGGTATCACGAAGCGATAGCTCTCGTCCTTAGAGGATGAGAGCTTTTTTATTTATATCAAGGGAAATGAAGAAAAGGGGACAAGTAATATGATTATTGTAATGAAATCAACAGCATCTAAAGAAGATGTAGAAAAAGTATCAGGATCAGTAGAAAAATTAGGGTTAAGAGTAAATGTTGTAAATGGGGCAACACAATCTGTTATTGGAATTATTGGAGATACAACAAAAGTAGATCCTGAATCAATTGAAGTAGATCCAGCTGTAGAAAAAGTAATGCATGTATCAGAACCATATAAATTAGCGAATAGAGCTTTCCATCCAGAAGATTCAGTTATTGATGTCGGTGGCGTTAAAATTGGTGGAGGACATTTAGCTGTTATTGCAGGACCATGTTCAGTAGAAAGCAAGGAGCAAGTGATTGAAATCGCTAAAGCAGCCAAAGCAGCAGGAGCTAATCTATTAAGAGGTGGAGCATTCAAACCAAGAACATCACCATATGCTTTCCAAGGAATGGGATCAGCGGGATTAGATATTCTAGTAGCAGCTAAAGAAGCAACAGGATTACCAATCGTATCAGAATTGATGGATGCAGAATACTTAGATGAATTCATTGAAAAAGTAGACTTGATTCAAATTGGAGCAAGAAACATGCAAAACTTCGACTTGTTAAAGAAAGTCGGTAAAGCAACAAAGAAACCAATCTTGTTAAAAAGAGGGTTGAGTGCAACATTCCAAGAATGGATCATGTCAGCAGAATATATCATGGCAAGTGGGAATCCAAATGTCATCCTATGTGAAAGAGGAGTGAGAACATTTGAATCATACACAAGAAATACATTAGACTTACAAGCAGTCCCAGTAATCAAAGAATTGACACACTTACCAATCATTATCGATCCAAGTCATGCCGGAGGAAAATGGTGGTTAGTAAATCCAATGGCAAAAGCAGCAGTCGCAGCAGGATGTGATGGATTAATGATCGAAGTGCATAATAATCCAGAAAAAGCATTATGTGATGGACCACAATCATTAAAACCAGCCAAATTTGAACAATTGATGAAAGAATTAAAACCAATTGCTGATGCTGTTGGTAAAGAAATTTAAGGTGACTGAAATGGAAATGATCGTTAATTTAAAGGAACATAGTTATCCTATTTATATAGAAAAAAATATTTTAAAACATGCAAATGAAAAAATAAAAGAAATCTTTAAAGGAAAGAAAATTATGATCATTTCCGATGATCAAGTTTATCCTTTATATGGCGATGATTTGACTTTAAATCTTGAAAAAGATTTTAAAGTCAATCATGTCGTTGTTCCTCATGGAGAAAAATCAAAACGTTTTGATATGTTACCAACACTTTATAAAGCATGTTTAGATTTTAAACTTACAAGAACGGATTTAATCATTGCTTTAGGTGGTGGTGTGATTGGTGATATGGCAGGATTTGTCGCAAGTAGTTATTTAAGAGGGGTAAAACTTGTCCAAATTCCTACTTCTTTACTTGCACAAGTGGATAGTTCTGTTGGTGGAAAGGTAGCGGTTGATTTACCTGAAGGGAAAAACCTGGTAGGAGCTTTCTATCATCCATCCATGGTTTTGATTGATCCATGTACATTAAAGACATTAGATCCACATTTTATCAGTGATGGCATGGGAGAAGTCATTAAATATGGATGTATTAAAGATAAAAAATTATTTGATCAATTAAATTCTTATCAAAATTTTGAAGAACTCTATGAATTTATTGATGAAATCATATATAATTGTGTCAACATCAAAAGAGAAGTTGTTGAAAAAGATCAATTTGATTTTGGTGATCGTTTATTACTTAACTTTGGTCATACCTATGCGCATGCCATTGAACAATATTATCACTATGAAAAATATTCACATGGGGAAGCCGTAGGTATTGGAATGTATCAAATTACAAAACTTGCTGAAAGTTTAGATTTGACAAAAACAGAATCTTCCATGCAAATTAAAGAAATCTTACAAAAATACAATCTACCATATGAATGTCAAGTTGAAACAAAAAATCTTATTCAAGCTATTTCTTTAGATAAAAAGAATATTAATAATTCATTATCTGTTGTTTTATTAAAAGAAATAGGAGATAGTTATGTTTATCAAACAAATCAAGAATTTTTATTAAAAAAAGAAAGGGTATAAAATGAGTCAAATTAAGTTAATTCCTACAAAACTAAAAGGAAAAGTATCTGTTCCACCTTCAAAATCATTAGCACATCGTGCGATTATTGCAGCTAGTCTTGCTAAAGGTATTTCAAGAATTGATCATATAGAATATTCTCAAGATATCAAAGCAACAATTGGTGCGATGGAAGCACTTGGAACAATTATTGAACAACATGAAGATTATCTTATTATTAATGGTAATTACACATTTACTAAAAATAATACGATGCCAGGAGTCCAAATTGATTGTGAAGAATCAGGATCAACGCTTCGCTTCATGGTTCCTATTTCTCTTGCTAAAGAAAATAAAGTACGTTTTATAGGAAGAGGACAATTAGGGAAAAGACCATTAGATACCTATTATGAAATCTTTGAAAGACAAAATATTGGTTATTTATATCGTGAAAATGTTTTAGATTTAAATGTTGTGGGTGAATTAAAACCTGATTTATATCGTATTCCAGGTAATATTTCATCACAATTTATTACCGGTTTATTATTTGCTTTACCTTTATTATCATTTGATTCAATCATTGAAATTACGACACCACTTGAAAGTAAAGGATATATTGATTTAACATTACAAGTATTAAAACTTTATGGTATTGAAATTGTGAATCATGAATATAAACAATTTATTGTAAGAGGTAGACAAGAATATAAGGCAAGAGATTATCGTGTGGAATCTGATTTTTCTCAAGCTGCTTTCTATTTAGTAGCGGGTGCTTTAGGAAATGATGTTACATTATTAGATTTAAACTTAGATTCTTTACAAGGTGATAAAGCAACAATTGATTTTTTAAAACAAATGAATTGTGAAATCGTGGAAAATGATGAAGAAATTAAAGTGGTGAGTCATGGTTTAAAAGCAACAATTGTGGATGCGAGTCAATGCCCTGATGTTATTCCAGTTGTCTCTCTTGCCTTAGCAGTGGCAAGTGGACATAGTGAAGTCATCAATGCCGGACGTTTACGTATTAAAGAATGTGATCGTCTTCAAGCAACAGTTGAAGAATTGAATAAACTAAAAGCACATGCAGTTGAACATGAATCTTCTATGGAATTAGATGGCGTAGAAACTTTAACTGGTGGAAATGTATCAAGTCATGATGATCATCGTATGGCGATGATGCTAGCGATTGCTTCAACAGTGTGTAAGGAACCAGTCATTATTGATAATAAAGAATGTGTTAAAAAATCTTATCCAAGTTTTTGGGAAGATTTCGAGATGTTAGGAGGAAAAATCGATGGGGGCAACTTATAAAAATAATATAGAACTGACAATTTTTGGTGAATCCCATGGAAAAGCTATTGGTATTACCATTGGAAACCTTCCTAGCGGTATTCAAATTGATTTAGATGAAGTCGCACGTGATATGAAAAGAAGAGCACCTGGACAAAATAAAATGTCTACTGCTAGAAAAGAAGCAGATCAAGTAGAAATTTTATCAGGACTTCAAGATGGTATTACAACAGGAGCACCACTTACAGGAGTTATCTATAACAGTGATCAACATTCTAAAGATTATTCTTTATTAAAAACAAATATGCGACCAGGACATAGTGATTATCCTGCTTATATTAAATATAAAGGATTTAATGATGTCCGTGGGGGTGGGCATTTTTCCGGAAGAATTACAGCCCCAATCGTTTTTGCGGGAAATATTGCTAAACAGATTTTAAAACAAAAAGGAATTATTGTAGGAGCACATATTTTATCAATTGGAAAAATCAAAGATGAAAAGTTCCCTGTAAATGTAGATGATGAAATGCTTTTAAAATTAAGTGAAAAACAATATCCAACAATTAAAGAGGGTGTTTTTGAAAAAATGGAAGAAACGATTTTAAAAGCTAAAGAAAATTTAGATAGTGTTGGTGGTAAAATTGAATGTGTTGCTTTACATGTTCCTGCTGGAGTAGGTGAACCTTTCTTTGATTCTTTAGAAAGTCATTTATCTTCATTGATGTTTTCAATTCCAGCCGTTAAAAGTGTTTCTTTTGGCGATGGAGAAAGTATTGATGAAATGTTTGGGAGTGAAGCCAATGACTGTTATTATTATGATGAAGAAGGAAATGTAAGAACTTCTACAAATCATAATGGTGGCATTACTGGTGGTATTACAAATGGTATGCCTGTAAGTTGTACGGTTACTTTTAAACCTACACCTTCGATTGCTAAAAAACAAAAGACGATTAATATTGAAACAAAAGAAAATGTAGAATTAAAAATAAAAGGAAGACATGATCCTTGTATTGTACAAAGAGCAGTTGTTGTTGTAGAAGCAATGATGGCTTTAGGAATACTTGATATGATGGGGGAATAAGTATGAAAGATTTAAAACAATGTCGAATTGAAATAGATGCAATTGATCAACAATTAATGGAACTTTTTGAAAAAAGAATGTCTCTTTCAAAAAGTGTTGTTGAATATAAAATAGCGAATCATTTAGAAATCTTTCAACCTGAAAGAGAAAGAGAAGTTATTGAAAAGAATTTAAATCGTTTAGAAAATGAAAATCTTAAAGAATATGCAAGATGTTTTATTCAAGAAATGATGACTGTTTCTAAATCTTATCAATCAGATTTATTACCTCTTGAATTAGATAAAAATATTAAAACTGAATTTAAAAAAGATCCCCTTGTTGGATATCAAGGAATTGCTGGAGCATTTTCTCAAAGTGCTGTAGAAAACTTCTTTGGTGAAGGGACAAGAAATATTGGTTATAAAGACTTTGAAGATGTTTATGTAGCATTAGAAAATGGTGAAATTGATTATGGGGTTTTACCTATTGAAAATAGCTTAACAGGATCTATTAATGATAACTATGATTTAATTAGAAAATATGGTTTTTATATTGTAGGAGAAACTGCAGTTAATGTCAGTCAATGTTTAATGGCACTTCCAGGGACAAAGATTGAAGATATCAGACAAGTTTACTCACATCCTCAAGGATTAGCACAATCTAGTGAGTTCTTATATCAACATCGTTATATTGAACAAAGACCATTTCAAGATACAGCCATGGCTGCTAAATATGTAATGGATTCAAAAGATCCAACTAAAGCAGCCATTGCATCACCACTTGCATGTAAACTTTATGGTTTAGAAATGTTAAAAGAAAATGTACAAAATAAGAAAAACAATAGAACACGTTTTATGGTGATTTCAAAAGAACTTATTTGTCCAAAAGAAAGTGATAAAGTTTCTGTTATCTTTACATTACCACATCAAGTTGGAGCTTTAGATAACATGTTACAAACAATTAAACAAAGTCAAATTAATATGGATCGTATTGAATCAAGACCAATTGAAACACAATTTTGGCAATATTACTTCTATATTGATTTTGAAGGAAATATGCATGAAGAAAGAATACAAAGAGCAATCAATAAAATGAAAGCTAATAGTACAACATTAAAAGTATTGGGAAATTATAAAAGGGCGTAAGAATGAAAAATATTATATTAGTGGGAATCATGGGGTGTGGTAAAACAACCATCTCCAAATTATTATCAGAAAAATTAAAGATGCCAGTTATTGATATGGATGAATATATTGAAAAGAAATATTTGTTAAGACACAGAAGACGATTCCTATAAATACAGCCGTCCCATTACGGCAAACTTCAGC
>ERZ773134.2429-NODE-2429-length-13274-cov-4.047205_pt1 | contig 13274 bp, 9 predicted proteins | sample MGYA00580856_ERZ773134 | MGnify/ENA primary metagenome ERZ773134 (study PRJEB29015, sample SAMEA2737823) | human gut metagenome | biome: human gut; feature: human-associated habitat; material: faeces | place: China | collected 2012 ... | reverse complement strand
ATCGAAGAGCGAACTGAGAAGCAATGTACAGGTTTGTATAGCTTCCAGATAACGGCATCAATGCTTTCGTGATTGTCTATCGAGACGGCAGTGCGCAGGCCGCCTGCGACGATTTGGCTCAGGGCATTGACTTCATCTTTGATCACGCAAAGGAACTCGAAGTTTCAACCAAAAATTATTCTTTGTGGGGCGGATCAGCCGGGGCAAGAATGGCGGCCTATCTCGGAAGCTACGGAGCAACTGAGTTCGGGGGCAAAACAAAACAGCGCCCGAGCGCCGTCATTATGGAATACACGGGTCACAGCGACATTAGCGGTTCTGAACCGGCAACTTATGCCGTAGTCGGAGATCAAGACGGTATCGCAAGTCCCTGGACCATGGAACAAAGAATTAAACGCCTTAAAGCTCAGGGAACACAGGCCGGATTCAGACTGATTCGCGGTATGCCGCACGGATTCGGCCTAGGAACAGGAACACCTGCCGAGGGCTGGGCAAAGGAAGCGCTCGACTTTTGGCTTAAGAATTCAAAATAAGGACAAAGGAAATGAAGACAAGAAAGTTAAGTGAAGGATTGGAGGTCTCCGACCTCGGTTACGGCGCCATGAGTCTTTCTCATGGTTACGGCGAAGCTACCGACAGAAAGGATGCTGTAAAGATATTGCGACAGGCGCTCGACTGCGGTTACACCTACTTCGACACTGCAGAAGTCTACGGCCCGTACATTAATGAAGAATTGTTCGGAGAAGCTTTGAAGCCTTTCCGTGACGAAGTGGTCATTTCTACCAAGTTCGGAATTTCTTTTTCCGAATACACGCACGGCGACATCATTCCTGACGCTCGTCCTGAAAAGATCCGTCAGTCGGTAGAAGGTTCTCTGAAACGTCTTCAGACAGAAACCATCGACCTGTACTTCCAGCATCGTATCGACCCGAAGGTCGAACCCGAAGTCGTTGCCGAAGTGATGGGAGAGCTGATTAAGGAAGGAAAGATCCGTCATTGGGGTGTATCCGTGGCGCCGGAAGATTACATTCGCCGCGCCCACAAGGTCACACCGATCAGTGCGGTTCAGGACCGCTATTCCATGATGGCAAGAGGCATTGAAAAGCTCTTCCCGACGCTGGAAGAACTTGGCATTGGTTTTGTGGCTTATTCTCCGCTCGCCAACGGCTTGCTTTCCGGCGCATATGAAAAAGCCACGAATAAGAACTTCGAAGCTGTGGTCGATTACCGCTCCCGTATGCCGCAGTTCACGCCGGAAGCCATGAAGAAAAATGAAGAACTCATGGCGTTCCTTCAGAAGACCGCGGAAGAACACAGCGCAACCATGTCACAGCTCTCCCTAGCTTGGATGCTCGGCAAACATTCTTGGCTAACAGCTATCCCCAGCAGCCGTAAACTCGAAAGAATCGTTGAGAACGCCGGCGGCGCAGTCGTCAAACTCTCGGCAGAGGAAATCAAGGCGATTGACGAAGCCCTCGATAAACTGCCTAAGTCGGATATTTTCGGTGTGAAGAACAATTAAGGAGGTTGAATATGCTGTACAAGACTCTGAATAACGGCGTCAAAATGCCGATGCTCGGTTTTGGTGTTTTCCAAGTTACCGATCCTGAAGAATGCCGAAAGGCTGTTCTCTGTGCTTTAGAAAACGGCTATCGCTCCATTGATACAGCTCAAGCCTATGGCAACGAAGAAGCCGTCGGGCAGGCCATCAAAGACAGCGGTATTCCTAGAGATGAACTGTTCATTACGACTAAGCTCTGGATCACAGATGTCTGCTATGAAGGTGCAAAGAAGGCATTTGCGGCCTCTCTGGAAAAGCTCGGCCTCGATTACCTGGACCTCTATCTGATCCATCAGCCGTATCACGATTACTACGGCGCATGGAGAGCCATGGAAGAATTCCTGAAGGAAGGACGCGCTCGCGCGATCGGTGTTTCTAACTTCGATATGGGCCGAATCGCAGACTTAATCGCTTTCAATGAAGTCAAGCCGGCCGTCGATCAGATCGAGTGCAACATCTTTAATCAGCGCCATTCAGACGAAGAATATCTGAATTCCAAAGGCATCGCGATGGAAAGCTGGGCTCCGTTCGCAGAAGGCAAGAACGATCTGTTCCACAACCCGGTGCTTCTGAAGATCGGCGAAAAATACGGCAAATCTATCGCTCAGGTCGTTCTTCGCTGGCAGCTTCAAAGAGGCATCATCTGCATTCCGAAGAGCGTTAACCCGGATCGTATCCGTCAGAACATCGACGTCTTTGACTTCGAACTGTCTTCCGATGATATGGTCGCCATTAACGCTTTGGATCAGAAGAAGGCCGCTTTCTTTGACCACAATGATCCGAAGATGGTCGAGTGGCTCACCAAGCTTCATTGATTAGGAGACGATGCATGAAAAAAACTTTACTCGCAGTTCTGTTGGGTTCCTTTGCTTTCGCTTCCTTTGCTCAGCCGATCACGATTGAAAAGCAGGGCGCATTCTCTGCCGGCGGAACAGTTATCGAAGCCAAGAAAACTTTCGATCCGTACCATCCGGAACCGGATGCTATGACGCTGCATGGTGATCACGCTAATGTGATTTACCAAATTCCGGTTCATGCTAAGAATATTTCCTTAATGTTCCTGCACGGCGCCGGCCAGTCCATGAGAACTTGGCAGACAACGCCTGACGGCAGAGAAGGCTTCCAGAGCGTCTTCCTGCGTAAAGGTTATCCGGTTTATTTGATCGATCAGCCTCGCCGCGGCGATGCGGGCAGGGCAACCGTCGACGGAACGATTAAGGCAAGTCCCGATGAACAGTTCTGGTTCGGTCAGTTCCGTATGGGTCTATGGCCGAAGTTCTATGACAATTCAGCCTTTGCCAGCCAAAAGGATCTGAATTCTTTCTGGCGTCAGATGACGCCGAATACGGCTCCGTACAATGACAAGGTCATCGCCGATGCCGTTACTGACGCTTTGAAGAAGTCGGAAGGCACCGTCCTCGTCACTCATTCTCAAGGCTGCGGACCCGGATGGCTCATCGGAACGGAAGCCGGAAACAATTTGAAGGGCATCATTGCGTTTGAACCGGGTTCCGGATTCATTTTCCCGGAAGGCAAAGTGCCTGCACCGATTCCCAATAACAGTTTCTTCGGTCCGACTAAAGCTGTCGGTGTTCCCCTTAGTGAGTTCAAAAAGCTGACAAGGTTCCCGATTCTCATCGTATACGGTGACAATATTCCTAAGACCGAAGTCAAAAATCCCTACCAGGATTACTGGCGTGCGGCTTCGACGATGGCTCAGGAATTCGTCAAGGCCGTGAATGCAGAAGGCGGTCACGCTAAAGTACTGCATCTGCCGGATGTCGGTATTAAAGGCAACACACACTTCCCGTTCTCTGATAAAAACAGCGCAGAAGTAGCCAAGGTAGTGGAAAAGTGGCTTAGTGACAACGTGAAGTGATTAAGCTCTAGAAAATAGATCGGTGAGAGAGGAAGATCTTTGGCCGATTTTTCTTTGGACAGGAAAAAGGTGAAGGCAAATGAAAGACGACATTCTTGTGAGAGGCGCTCGAGTTCACAATCTCAAAAACATGGATGTGGACATTCCGCTCAACGAACTGGTAGCGATCTCAGGTCTTTCCGGCTCCGGCAAGTCCTCTTTAGCTTTAGGCGTCCTTTATGCAGAAGGATCGCGCCGCTACTTAGAAGCGCTGTCTGCCTACACGCGCCGTCGTCTGACACAAACTCAGGACGCCAAAGTCGATTCAGTAGAAAATATTCCGGCCGCGCTTGCTCTTCACCAAAGACCTTCAACACCGGATATCCGAAGCACGTTCGGAACGCTGACGGAACTCTTTAATTCAATCCGTCTGATGTTCTCACGCCTCGGTTCTCACCGCTGTCCTAACGGGCATTATTTACCGCCGACGCCGGCTGTGGCGCTTGGACAAAAACTCAAATGTCCTGTCTGCGGTGTTGAGTTTGATGCACCGAGTGCTGAGGACTTTTCTTTCAACAGCTCCGGTGCTTGCCCGACCTGCGGCGGAACCGGAATCGCTGTCACGGTCAATCGGGCAAGTCTGGTGCCAGATGAATCGCTGAGCATTGACGATGGCGCGGTTAAACCTTGGGGTACCCTCATGTGGTCGTTGATGACGGAAGTCTGCAAAGCCATGGGTGTCAGAACCGATATTCCGTTCAAAGATTTAACGCCGGAAGAAAAGAAAACCGTCTATGACGGACCGGCCGTTAAGAAGCACATAGTCTATACCAACAAAGGAAGCGGTCAAGCTGTTCCTTTGGACTTTACTTATTTCAATGCCGTTCGTACGGTTGAGAACGCACTCTCGAAAGTTAAAGACGAGAAAGGCATGAAGCGCATTGAGAAGTTCCTGACGAAGGGGCCATGCCCCGCCTGCCACGGAACTCGCTTTAATGAGAGGGCGCTGTCAACGAAACTCATGGGCAAGAACATCGCCGAGGTCTGTGCGATGACTCTTTCAGAGCTTGTTGTATGGGTTCAGAAGATCCCCGGACAAATGCCTACTGAGATAGAGGAAATGGCTCAGAGTATCGTCAATGAGTTCTTAAGGACCGCCGAGAGACTGACAAATCTCGGTCTGTCTTATTTATCTTTGGACAGAGCGGGAAGTACGCTTTCCAACGGTGAGCTTCAAAGAGTCCAAATTTCTCGAGCGGTCAGAAGCGACACAACCGGTGTGCTTTACGTACTCGATGAACCTTCAATCGGACTTCATCCCTACAACGTGGACGGGTTAATGAAGATCGTTCGCGAGTTGGTTGATCGTAAGAACTCTGTCGTCCTCGTTGACCATGATCCGAGAATTTTGATGGATGCGGACCAATTGATTGAAATCGGTCCCGGCGCCGGCAAAGAGGGCGGCCGAATCGTTACACAGGGAACACCTTTAGAAGCCGAGAAGAATCCTCATTCTTTAATCGGTCCGTATCTGTCCGGAAAAGAATCTCTAAAAGTTCGCAGTCGAGCCACAGAAAAGGACATGTTTGAAAACGGCTCTATCAGAATTAAGACAAAGCCGTTCTATACCGTCAAAGCGTTAGACGTCTCCATTCCTAAAGGACGAATGATTGCTGTCACCGGCGTCTCAGGTTCGGGTAAAACTTCTCTGGTTATTGAGTGTCTGGTGCCTGCGCTTCAGGCAGTTATTCAAGGCACAAAACTTCCTGAGCATGTGGATTCGATCGAGGCTAAGGGTATTCAATCCGTTAAAGTCATTGACTCCAAGCCGATTGGTGCGAACGTTCGCTCTACCGTTGCTACTTATGACGGCGTATTTGATGACTTGCGGAAACTATTTGCAAGAACTGCCGATGCCAAGGCAAAGGGTCTTACGGCTGGAGACTTTTCATACAACACGGGCAAATTGCGCTGTCCGGTATGTGACGGAACCGGCATTATCACGATGGATGTTCAGTTCCTTCCGGATGTCGATACGATCTGTCCGAGTTGCGGAGGCTCCCGATACGGAAAAGACGCTTATGACATCCTTTGGAAGAGCAAGGAAAAAGATTCCGTGTCGGTTTCTCTGCCGGGTCTGCTGAAGCTCACAGTAGAAGAAGCAGCCGGAATCCTGCATGAAGAAACGAAAATCGCTAAACAGCTCAAGATCCTACAGGACCTCGGTGTGTGTTACCTGACGCTCGGGGAAGCTACGCCTGCCTTATCCGGCGGAGAAGCCCAAAGACTGAAGCTTGCTTACGAAATGGAAACACCTCAGCAAGGCTCGGTATTCGTTTTCGATGAACCGACGATCGGCCTGCACCCTCAGGATGTTAAAAAACTGGTATTGATTTTTGATCATCTGATTCAGTTAGGCGCGACGGTGATCGTCATCGAGCACGACTTAGAACTCGTCACGAACTGCGATTACATTATTGACATGGGGCCGTGGGGCGGAACGGAAGGAGGCCGAGTCGTTGTTGAAGGCACACCTGAAGCAGTGGCTGCAACCTCGGAAAGCATTACCGGTAGATATCTGAAACAAGAGCTGGCTGAAGACAAGTAGTGCAGCGGGAAATTTCGCAAGAAGTCTTTTGCGGTAAAGCATATTTTTAGAAAATATCAGAAAATATGACAAAGAATTTTTGAGTGTTTTTTCATGGAAACAGATCTCTTCGGAATTCCTGACTCGCCTGATACAACTAAAAACGCTGCGACTGAAGCCGCCAAAGCGACCCGTAAAACTGCACCTAAAGATCAGGCGTCGCCTTTGGCGGAACGCCTTCGTCCTAAAACAATTGACGAAGTCGTGGGACAAAAGCATCTTCTCGGCCCCGGAAAACCGTTGAGAAGCGCGTTTGAAAACGCTCATCCTCACTCTATGATTTTGTGGGGCCCTCCCGGCGTCGGCAAAACTACACTTGCCAGATTGATGGCCGATGCTTTCGGGCTTCCGTTCATTTCGATTTCTGCCGTGCTCGGCGGAGTGAAGGATATTCGTGATGCAGTAGAAAAGGCCACGGCGAACAGAGAAAGGACTGGACGTTCAACCGTCGTTTTTGTGGATGAAGTCCATCGGTTTTCTAAGAGCCAGCAGGACGCCTTCCTGCCCCATGTGGAAAGCGGACTCTTCACTTTCATCGGTGCAACCACAGAAAACCCGAGTTTTGAAGTAATTTCGGCGCTTTTGTCTCGCTCCACGGTTTATGTGCTTGAGTCCCTCAAGGACGAAGACTTAAAAGAGCTGCTTGAGCGAGCTCTTGAAAGAGAGTATACGGGCCTTAAAGTAAATGAAGAGGCCGAGAAAATCCTCATCGGACTTGCTGACGGTGACGCGAGACGCTTCCTGAACGCTCTGGAAGTCTCCGCCACGATGGCAAAAGACCGAGGCATTAAGGTCATTGACGAGAAATTCGTCCGTGCAGCGCTGCCCGCAACCATTCGCCGATTTGATAAAGGCGGCGACAATTTTTACGACCAGATATCGGCACTGCACAAATCGGTGCGAGGGTCTGATCCGGATGCCGCTTTGTATTGGATGTGCCGTATGCTCGACGGAGGCGTGGACCCTTTATACATCGCACGCCGCTTAATGCGGATGTCGATCGAAGATATCGGTTTGGCAGATCCCCGCGGAATGGAAATCACAACCAACGCCGTCGATATCTACGAAAGACTCGGTTCGCCCGAAGGGGAGCTGGCTTTAGCCAATGCCGTGGTTTATTTGGCCTGTGCACCGAAGTCGGTCTCGGTTTACAAGGCATTTAACAAGATGAGAGCTTTTGTGAAGCAGGACGGAACGCGTCCCGTTCCGATGCACATTCGCAACGCGCCCACAAAGCTCATGCAAAAAGTCGGAAACGGCGCCGGCTATCGTTATCCGCCGGATGAACCGGGCTCTTTTGCCGCCGGCGTCAAATACTTCCCGGATGATATGGATGAGATTCGGGTCTACAAGCCGTCGGCTAGAGGCCTCGAGATCAAGATCGGAGAAAAACTCGCTCAGCTTCATGCTTTGAACGAAGAGGCCAGAAGAAGCGGCGATATGCCTAAAGGCAGAAGCGTTGGGACCAAACAGGCCAGTGAGCCGGATCCCAACATTCATACGGAATAGGAGCATAAGCCCCGCGAATGCGGGGCTCGGCTTGGTCATTACTGATTAGGCAAACATTTCGCTGGAGAGGTAACGGTCTCCGCTGTCGGGGAGGACGACAACTATATTTTTGCCTTTATTTTCAGGAAGCTTGGCGAGTTTTGTTGCGGCAGCCAAAGCGGCGCCGGCAGAAATGCCGACTAAGAATCCTTCTTCTCTGGGCAGCGCTTTGCCGGCTTCATAGGCTTCTTCGGTATTGATCTTCATGATTTCATCAATGACCTTTGTATTCAAAGTGTCAGGGATGAAACCGGCCCCGATGCCTTGGAGTTTATGGGGACCGGCAGGTTCTCCGCTGATGACGGCAGAAGTGTCAGGTTCGACTGCAGCAACCTTGATATTCGGATTCTGAGATTTCAGATACTTACCAACGCCGGAAATCGTTCCGCCGGTGCCGACGCCTGCGACAAAGATATCAACTTTACCTTCCGTGTCTCTCCATATCTCCGGACCCGTTGTCTTGAAATGTGTTTCAGGGTTGACGGGGTTCACAAACTGCCCCGGAATGATGCTGTTGGGAATGGATTTCGCGAGTTCCTCGGCTTTTTCTATAGAGCCTTTCATGCCTTTCTTACCGTCAGTAAGGACGAGTTCGGCACCGTAGGCTTTAAGCAGGTTGCGGCGCTCGACGCTCATGGTTTCCGGCATCGTCAGGATGATGCGCAGGCCTCTCGCGGCAGCAGCTGCGGCTAAGCCGATGCCGGTGTTGCCGCTGGTCGGTTCAATGATGACGGTTTCGCTGTTAAGTTTGCCGGCTTTTTCAGCGGCATCCAGCATGGCAAAACCGACGCGGTCTTTGACAGATCCGGCAGGATTGAAATATTCAATTTTGGCCAGGATGTTTGCTCCAAGACCGCGTTTGGCGGCATAACGGTTCAGTTGAACGAGAGGCGTATTGCCGATGAGTTCTCTGATGGATTGATGGATAGCCATTTGTAGTACCTTTAGAAAATATAAAAATTGTTTGTTGATCAGGTTAGCGCTTTTTCTTTGAGAAGCGGCTTTTGAGTTTCTAGAAATTTCGATTTCAGTCTCGGTTCAACATCGCTTTTGCTCTAAGCGGGTTGTCTGAATACTATTTAGAAAAATGTTCTGCATAATCAGAGGAATCCTTTTGCCATCTTAACCCCGCTAAGTACATAGACTCATCCGAGTGTTGAGTTTGGATTGATTTCAGAAAAATAAAGAGGGTATGTGTTAAATCAACACATACAGAGACAGCAGGAACAACAAGAGGCACTGAGAAGTGCTTCGAGTTCAAATTTTGTTGTTCTTGCGTTCATTTGGTTAGACCTTTTGGGTAAATTCTCTCGCCCGCATTCTTCATTTCGAAAAAATTTTTAGCAGGACAGTTCTTATTGTATGAAGCAAAACAATGAAAAACGGACTCCAACGAATTATTTTTTTACCCATTTTGGTAGCAGCGACTCAAACTTTGCCGTTTTTTCTTCGTCATTGAAAGCAAAAAACAAAGAACTTGGTCTTTACTCAGATTGTTTTTGAGATGCAGATCAAGGAAAACGTCTAGAAGAGCCCTGCGTGCAATATGTGACGAAGTGTCGCGATAGCGTACAATCAAACAATTCAAATCAATCTAGAAGAGAAATTACATGCTTGATTCAAATCTTCTTCGCAAGAATTTGCCCGAAGTTGTCGCTCGCTTGGCAACTCGTAAATTTCAATTCCCTACTGAAAAATACGAAGCCTTAGAAGGCGAACGTAAAGCGATTCAGACTGAAACGGAAGAACTTCAGGCTCGCCGCAACCAAGTTGCCAAGAAAATCGGCGCTGCCAAAAAGGCCGGTGAAGACGCTACGGAACTCCTGAAAGAAGGTGCAGCTATCGCTGAAGGCTTGGCCGCCTTGGAAGGCAAGAACGCTGCTGTTAAAAAAGCTCTGAACGATCTTCTTTTAACAATTCCGAATCTCCCTGATCCTTCCGTTCCCGTTGGTAAGGACGAAACCGAAAACGTTGAAGTCCGCCGCTGGGGCACACCTCGCGAATTTGATTTTGAAATCAAGGATCACGTCGATGTCGGCGGTCCCTTAGGCCTCGACTTTGACGTCGGCGCTAAGCTTGCCGGAACACGCTTCTGCTTCATGAAAGGCCAGGTTGCTCGTCTTCACAGAGCTTTGGCTCAGTTTATGCTTGACACTCATACTCAGGAAAACGGCTATACAGAGTGCTACACACCGTACATTGCTAATCAGGAAACCCTGATCGGTACCGGCCAGCTGCCTAAATTCGAAGAAGACTTGTTTGCAGCTAAGAAGGGCGGCCAGGAAGGCGAAGGCGAAATCTTCTACCTCATCCCGACTTCTGAAGTTACGCTCACAAACTCCGTTCGCGGTCAGATGCTCAAAGAAAGCGATCTGCCGATCAAGATTACCGCTCAGACACCTTGCTTCCGTTCCGAAGCCGGTTCTTACGGTAAAGATACACGCGGCATGATTCGTCAGCACCAGTTCGAAAAAGTCGAAATGGTTCGTATCGTTAAACCGGAAGAAAGCTACAAGCATTTGGAAGAAATGGTTGTCTGCGCAGAAGGCATCCTTCAGAAACTCGGACTTCCGTATCGCGTGATTACACTGTGCACCGGTGACATGGGCTTTGGTTCCGCCAAGACTTATGACTTGGAAGTTTGGATTCCTGCTCAGAACACTTACCGTGAAATCAGCTCCGTCTCCAACTGCGAAGCCTTCCAGGCTCGTCGTATGCAGACTCGCTTCAAGAACGCTCAGGGCAAGACCGAGTACGTTCATACATTGAACGGTTCCGGCTTGGCTGTCGGCAGAACTCTCGTTGCCGTTCTGGAAAACTATCAGAACGCAGACGGTTCCGTCACGGTTCCTGAAGTTCTCCGTCCGTACATGAACGGTCTGTGCGTATTGAGACCTGAAAATCAGAAATAATTCATTTCGTTGAATTGTGACGCTGCTTCGGCAGCGTCTTTTTTACCTGAAAGAAAATGAAAGAAGACCTCCCCACCATCGCCATCCTCGGTACCGGCGGTACGATCGCCGGGAAAGCCGGATCTGCCTCTGCAACAACCGGCTATGTTCCGGGTTCTGCCACTGTTGAAGATCTTTTAGCCTCTGTCCCCGGGTTAGAAGACATCGCCAACCTTAGCTCTGTCCAAGTTTCCAATATCGGTTCTGAGGATATGACCGATGAAATTTGGGCTCGATTAGTTAAAGAAACAGAAAGCCAGCTCAAGGATCCGGAAGTCACCGGTGTTGTTATTACGCACGGTACGGATACTTTGGAAGAAACAGCTTTCATGCTCAATCAAGTATTGAAGAGCGAGAAGCCAGTTGTTCTAGTCGGTTCTATGAGGCCTGCAACTTCGATTTCTGCCGACGGTCCCATGAATCTTCTGAATGCTGCAAAGGTGGCAGCATCTCCGGAAGCAAAAGACAAGGGCGTTTTGGTCGTTCTTAACGACGAAATCCACGGCGCCAGAGACGTCACAAAAACCAATACCACGAATTGCGACACCTTTGCTTCTCCTCGCTTAGGCGCGCTCGGGTTTATTACCGGCGGAAGAGTTTCTTTCTTTAAAGAAAGTGCCCGACCCCATACGCTCAAAACACCGTTTACTTCCGATCTTCTGTCTGACCACAAAGATCTTCCGATTGTCGACATCATTTATGCGCATTCGAACGGCGACGGACGTTTAATTAAGGCGGCCGTTCAATCCGGAGCTAAGGGAATTATTTATGCCGGAATGGGCAATGGTTCCATTCATTGCAAAGATTTGCCGGAACTTGAGAAGGCATTGGAAGAAGGCATTCCGGTTGTTCGTGCTTCCCGCTGCGGCAGCGGAGAAGTGGTTGATTCTTCCCCTGAATGGACAGAAGCCGGCATGATCAACGCCGGAACTTTGAATCCTCAGAAGGCGAGAGTGCTGCTTCAGCTGTGTTTGGCCGCAGGCTACTGCCATGAAAAAACAGCGGAAGTGTTCTTGAACGCATAACTCGCAAGCTATTACTACACGAGTTAAAAAATCAAAAATTGAAGAAGTCTTGAGGCTCAGGGAATTTTAACGAATTTCCTGAGCTTTTACTACTAAAGATTTACTACGGAAAAACCGAAGACTGAGAGGTTATAGCGCTTTCAAGAAGTGCCAAAAAGGACCGGCGCCTAAAGCGCCGGTTCGAATCACTCGATTAGCTTAAAACAGCTCCGGAAGTACCGGAAGAAACAAGCTTGGCGTATCTCGCTAAGTAGCCGGTCGTGATCTTCGGCTGGCGAGGCTTCCAGTTCTTGCGGCGTTCTTTCAAAACTTCATCCGAAACTTCAAGGTCGAGCTTGTGTTCTGGGATGTTGATGGAGATGATGTCGCCTTCTTCAATCAAACCGATCGGGCCGCCCAGTGCTGCTTCAGGAGAAACGTGACCGATAGCTGCACCGCGGCTGGCTCCGGAGAAGCGGCCGTCGGTAATCAAAGCAACGGTAGAACCTAAACCGGCGCCCATGATGGCGGAAGTCGGGGAAAGCATTTCGCGCATGCCGGGACCGCCCTTCGGACCTTCGTAGCGAATAACCACAACATCTCCGTCTTTGATCTTGCCGCCCCAAATAGCCGCAATGGCTTCTTCTTCAGAATCGAAGACACGAGCCGGTCCTTTATGGACAAGCATTTCAGGAGCAACAGCGGAACGCTTCACGACGGAACCTTCAGGGGCGAGGTTGCCGAAGAGGGCGGCAATACCGCCGGTTTCACTGTAAGGTTTGTCGACCGGACGAATGATTTCTTCGTCTTTGTTTTCTGCGTCGGCAATGTTTTCAGCAACCGTCTTGCCAGTAACGGTCATGAGGTCTGTCTTGAGCAGTCCTTTCTTATCAAGCTCTTTCATTACGGCAGGAATACCGCCGGCTTCGTTGAGTTCTTCAATAAAGTGGGGGCCGGCCGGAGAGAGATGGCAAAGATTCGGTGTTTTTTCCGAGATTTCATTTGCCAAGTGCATGTCGAGCTTGTAGCCGCATTCATGAGCAATAGCCGGCAGATGCAGCATGGAGTTTGTGGAACATCCCAGTGCCATATCTACTGTCAGTGCATTTAAGATGGACTCTTTTGTAATAATATCACGCGCGCAGATATTCTTGCGGAACATATCCATAACTGCCATACCTGCATGTTTTGCAAGTTTGATACGTTCCGAGTAAACAGCCGGAATCGTTCCGTTTCCGCGAAGTCCCATACCAAGAGCTTCGGTCAGACAGTTCATAGAGTTTGCTGTATACATGCCGGAGCAGGACCCACAGGTCGGGCAGACTTTATTCTCATATTCAAGCACATCATCCTCTGTCATGGTTCCTGCTGCGTAAGAACCGACTGCCTCAAACATGGAAGAAAGACTTCTCTTCTTTCCCTGCACATGTCCGGCAAGCATCGGTCCGCCGGATACAAATACGGTCGGAAGATTCAGACGGGCAGCTGCCATCAGAAGCCCCGGTACATTCTTATCACAGTTTGGCACCATAACCAGTGCATCAAACTGATGTGCCATTGCCATACACTCTGTGGAATCTGCGATCAGATCACGGGTTACCAGAGAATATTTCATTCCTGTATGACCCATGGCGATACCATCACATACTGCAATAGCCGGAAATACAATCGGTGTACCACCCGCCATTGCGACCCCCATTTTTAC
>ERZ773134.2422-NODE-2422-length-13307-cov-4.433142_pt1 | contig 13307 bp, 10 predicted proteins | sample MGYA00580856_ERZ773134 | MGnify/ENA primary metagenome ERZ773134 (study PRJEB29015, sample SAMEA2737823) | human gut metagenome | biome: human gut; feature: human-associated habitat; material: faeces | place: China | collected 2012 ... | reverse complement strand
CGGGCTCTCCATAAAAGACAAACCTCTTGGACTTAACCGTTCAAGAGGTTTTGTTTTTTCCGGCGCTGGAAAATACCCTTAAATTTATTTCTTTAAAGCGGTTTTTGCGCCTGCCTCATGATATAAATTTTCTATTGTTCTCTACTTTTCATAGGAGATTTACCATGAGACGACTCGTAGCAATTGCAATGACTTGTGCCGCAATGGGGGTCGGCATTTCTTCCGGTGCTTACGCCGCTACTTTCAAATGGGCTAGCCAGGGGGGACATATTAACTTTTGATCCCCACGCGCAAAACGAAGCATTTAACAATACCGCTAATTCATATGTCTACGAAGCATTATTAAATCTCAATAAAGGAAAAGTACAGCCATGCCTGGCTGAAAGCTGGACTTCCGTCCCGGAAGGTTTTGTTTTCAAGCTGCGCAAAGGTGTGAAATTTCATGAGGAAGAACCTCTGACGGCTGAAGACGTCGCCTTCTCGATCAATCGAGCCCTCCATCCGATTTCTCAGTTCAAAACATTTACCGCAGGTATTCTCGGCGCCGAGGCACTGCCTAACGGCGATGTTTTGATCAGAACTATTAATCATTCTCCCGTACTTCTCAATCAGCTTGCCTACCTCAGAATTTTGAATAAAGCCTGGGCTGAAAAGCATGGTGCAGCTGCGCCGCAGAATTTTGTTGCCAAGGAAGAAGCCTACGCAGCAAAACACGCAAACGGCACCGGCCCTTTCAAACTTCAGTCTCGTGAAGTCGATATCAAAACAGTTTTTGTTGAAAATCCTGATTGGTGGAATAAAGCCAATAAAGTCGTAAATGTCACAGAAGGCATCTATACCCCGATTAAATCGGCGGCGACGCGCATGGCTGCCTTGTTGTCCGGAGAAGTGGACTTTGTCCCTGACCCCGCAACGCAAGATATTCAGCGTCTGAAGAACAATCCTAAGGTCAAGCTTCAGTCCGGCCCTGAACTGCGAGTGCTTATGATCTCTTTGGACCAGATGCGCGATGAATCTCCTTACGTCTTCGTTGACGGCAAGAAAACGGATAAAAACCCGTTTAAAGACATCCGCGTTCGTCAGGCTTTGTACCAGGCCATTGACATTAAAACGCTCCAGCGTGCGGTGATGAGAGGCTTTTCACTCCCGAACGGATCAATTATTTCCTCCGAGACGAACGGTTGGAGTGCTAAAGCAGCCGAACGCCTTCCGTATGATCCTCAGGCAGCTAAAAAGCTCCTTGCCGAAGCCGGCTATCCCAACGGTTTTGAATTCACCCTTGACTGCCCGAATAACCGCTATATCAACGATGAGGCCATCGGTAAGGCTCTGGCCGGAATGTGGGCAAAAATCGGCGTGAAGGTAAAGGTAAACGCAATCCCACGCGCAAATTATTTCCCGAAAGTTCTGCGCTATGACTCCTCTGTCGGAATGGTCGGCTGGGGTGCTTCTACTCAGGATGCTTTGATTGAAAAAATCAAGCAAGAGGAAAACTTTGACAAACGCAATGAACTGATTGAACAGGCACTGCTTCGCGTCAATAAGAACATCTATGTACTTCCTCTTCACACTCAAGTTATTAATTGGGCTCTGAAGAAAAATATAGAAGCTCCCTTACGTGCGGACGACCGCTTGGAGCTCGATAAAGTAATCGTGAAGTAATTCTCTACATGGCCGAGAATTACCTTTCTCGGCCATTCGACTCCCGAAAGGATGCCGACAGATGTTCTCGTTTGTTATAAAACGTCTGCTCCAGGCAATATTGGTCATGTTAATCGTGACCATGATTGCATTTCTGTTGTTCCAATTCGTAGGTGACCCTGTGACGCAAATGCTGGGCCAGGAAGCCACTGAGGCTGATCGGCTTGCGCTCACGCATGAGCTGGGGCTGGATCAGCCTATTTGGAAACAGTTCGGAGCGTTTATTGCTAATACTCTCCACGGTGACTTTGGAATGTCATTACGCCAAGGTACACCGGTGGTTGACTTATTTAAGGAAAAAATGCCGGCTACGCTCGAGCTCGCATTTTTCTCTGCCATGGTGGCTACGTTCATGGGGATTCCTCTGGGCGTGTTCGTCGCTTTGAAGAAAAATTCGATCTGGGCAAGCTGGCTGATGGGACTTTCACTCGTGGGGATCTCGCTGCCGACCTTTTTTATCGGTATTTTGCTGATCCTTGTTTTCTCCGTTTGGCTCGGCTGGCTGCCGTCTTACGGACGAGGAGAGACGGTTGCGTTCGGCTGGTGGACAACCGGTCTTCTTACCGGCGACGGTCTGAAACATATCATCCTTCCTGCCGTGACATTAGCAATCTTTCAAATTGCGTTAGTCATGCGATTGGTACGCAGTGAAATGTTTGAAGTCATGCGCACGGATTACATTCGTTTTGCACGGGCCAGGGGCGTACCGAAACGAAAAATCTTCTTTAGACATGCGTTGAAAAATACGCTGCTGCCGGTGATTACGATCACGGGACTCCAGATCGGAGGCATCATCGCCTTTTCGATCGTGACCGAAACCGTTTTCCAGTGGCCGGGTATGGGTCTGCTGTTTATACAGGCGGTTCAGTTTGCAGATATTCCGGTCATGGCAGCCTACCTCTGTCTAATTTCTCTAATTTTTGTCGTCATCAACCTCATTGTTGACTTGCTCTACTTGGCAGTGGATCCGAGGCTGAAATCAGATGCAGCAAGCAAGGAATAAAAATGAACAGTGTTAACTTAGATAATTTTGCAGATCCTTTTTTCCTTGGAGAAACGAAGGAAGAACTGCGTCGTATTCGTCAGGATTTTCACATTCATCCCGAAATCGGCCTGATAACGCCGAGAACTTCCCGCATCATTGCTGATTTACTGAGAAAGTACGGGGTCGATGAAGTTCACGAAGGCATCGGAGGTGACGGCGTGGTAGGCGTCATTTACGGAAGGCTTCCAGGAGAGGCTTCCGTCGGCCTGAGAGCGGATATAGATGCACTGCCCTTAAAGGAATTGTCCGATCATGACCACGTATCTCAAGTCGAAGGCGCAATGCATGCCTGCGGCCACGACGGTCATGCGGCAGCATTATTGGGTGCGGCTAAGAAACTCGCTTGCGAGAGAAATTTCGGAGGTAAAGTTGTTTTAGTTTTCCAACCCGGAGAAGAGGGATGGTCCGGTGCTAAGCACATGATGGAAGACGGGCTTTTTGAACGTTTTCCGATGCAGGAAATTTATGCCCTCCATAATTCTTCTGCGATTGAACCGGGACGAATCGCTTTGAATTACGGCGCGATGCAGGCAGCTGCGGATGCTTTCACAATCGTCGTGAAAGGCAAAGGCGGCCATGCATCTCGTCCCAATTTAAATCACGACCCTGTGATTGCAGCCGCACACATTATCTTGGCACTCCAAACGATTGTGTCTCGAGAAGTTGATCCGTTGGAGACTGCGGTGGTTTCGTGCTGCTCTCTTCAGGCAGGCGACCCTCGTGCGCAGAGCGTTTGTCCTGATTCCTGTCAAATTGTCGGTACCGCCCGTACTTTCTCTCCAGATGTTAGGGATTTAGTGGAAAAAAGAATCGGAGAGATCAGTGCATCTATCGCCGCAGGCTTAGGCTGCACGGCAGAAACCGATTACGGCCGTTTTTATCCGCCCTGCATCAATACGCCGGAACAAGCAGCCTTTATGGCCGATGTCGCCGCCGGGTTTGTCGGTGAAGAAAATGTGGATCGCAACTATCCCAGAATGGCCGGCGGGGAAGATTTTGCCTTCATGCTGGAAAAGGTTCCCGGTGCTTACATCCGAATTGGTCAGGGCGGCGCTTCTGCGCATAATCCGTACTTTGACTTTAACGACGAGATTCTTCCTCTGGCAGCCAGCGTTATGGCGGCAACAGCCGAAAAGAGGCTTCGAAAATTAAACGGCGGAGGCGACGGTGTTAACTAAAAACAGCGGGCAGCCTTCTGCATTCAAGCGTTTTTTAGAAAGCGACTTGATGTGGAAGTTTCTGCACTCTCCGGCTGCGATCATCAGCTTTGTCATTTGCGCCGGACTCTTGCTCTCTGCTTTTTTTGCGAGCTGGATCGCACCTTACGATCCTTTTGACCTGACTTCTTTTGACTTGTCGGATGCCTTTTTGCCTCCGGCTTGGATGGAAGGAGGCAAGTGGCAGTTTTTGCTGGGAACCGACGATCAAGGAAGAGATCTGCTTTCAGCCATTTTGTACGGGCTTCGGGTTTCCTTAGAGATCGGGTTATCTTCAGTCTTTATTTCTGTCGCGCTGGGTGTGTCTCTCGGTTTGATTTCCGGATATGCGGGCGGAGTTACGGATGCAGTCATCATGCGCTTTTGCGATGTGATGCTGAGTTTCCCAGCGATTCTTCTAGCTCTGCTGATTGATGGCATTATTCGCGTGATTCTGCCCGAGAGCATGCATGATCAGGCAGCCTACGGTGTTCTTATCTTTGCAATCTCTCTTTCCGGCTGGGTGCGTTATGCCCGTACGGTCAGAGGTGCGACGTTGAGTGAGAAGAAGCGCGATTATGTTCAGGCCGCAAAACTTTTCGGTGTGAGTCCGACAAGAATCATGTTTACGCACATCCTGCCCAACGTTTTGGGTCCGGTCTTAGTGCTTGCGACAGTCCAAGTGGCCTTGGCGATTATTACGGAAGCGACCTTGTCGTTTTTGGGTGTCGGTGTTCCTCCGACGACGCCGTCTTTGGGAACCTTGATTCGCATCGGTAATGAGTTCTTATTCTCAGGCGAATGGTGGATCACGATTTTCCCCGGTGTTGCACTTATTCTCTTTGTGCTGTCCGTCAATATGCTGGGCGACTGGCTGCGCGACGCACTTAACCCGAAACTTCAATGATGATTATGAATAATCAGCCGCTTTTAGAGGTTCGGAACCTCAAAGTAGAAATTCCGACAAGGAAAGGAACTCTGATTGCATTAGAAGATGTTTCTTTTAACTTGAAGGCCGGAGAAATATTGGGCGTGGTCGGAGAGTCCGGAGCCGGTAAGTCTATGGTCGGGAACTCCATCATCGGTCTTCTCGGAAAACCTGCCCATATCACGCACGGCGAGATCCTATTGGAAGGGAAGCGTATTGATAACTTGTCGGACGATGAAATGGAAAAGATCCGAGGCAAGAATATCGGTGCGATTTTCCAGGATCCGTTAACCAGTCTGAATCCTCTCTTTACGATCGGGGACCAGTTAATCGAAACGATCCGCATTCATTCCGATCTGAGTGAGAAAGAGGCACGTGAAAGGGCCATTCGTCTTTTGGTAGCGACCGGGGTGCCGGCCGCAGACAAGCGAATGGACAACTATCCTCATCAGTTCTCCGGAGGTATGCGTCAGCGTGTGGTTATTGCATTGGCGCTCAGTGCAGATCCGAAACTCATCATTGCTGATGAGCCCACAACGGCGCTCGATGTATCGGTACAGGCTCAGATCATTGAACTTCTTAAAAAGCTTTGTGAAGAAAACGGTACGGCAGTTATTTTGGTGACGCACGATATGGGTGTCATTGCCGAGGCAGCGGATCGCGTGGCTGTGATGTATGCGGGACGCCTGGTCGAACTTGCAGATAAGCGGACGCTCTTTAACGAGCCGCGCCATCCTTATACACGGATGCTTTTGGATGCTATCCCGGATTTAAGCCAGACCCATCGGAGACGCACGCCGATTTCGGGCGAAGTGCCCAATCCGCTCTCACCGCCCACAGGCTGCCCGTTCCATCCCCGCTGTCCGCTTGCCAACGAACGCTGCCGCAAAGAAATGCCGCCGCAAAGAAATGCCGCTTCGACAAATGATTGATTCACACGGATCCTTCTCTGAGGTGGCTTGTCACGCAGCAGAAGAAGGCAGGTTGTAATTTTTCATTGCGGTCGGCTGCTCAGACGTAAAAAAGAAAAATCCACAGTTTTTCAAACTTGCTACACTTAAAGTTTCAAATTTGCGTCTGTGCAGATTTTTATCGTCGTGTAAGCCTGGAATGATTTATCGTAAAGCACTCACATCCGAGTTATCCAATACCGCGGGAGGAGCATTCACTGTGCTCTTCTCCATTGTCGTTACTATCGGGCTTGTACGAATTCTGAATCAAACCGCAGGCGGCCGATACGACACAGGCTCTATCTTGGAAGTGGTCGCTTACACTTCTTTGATTAATCTGCCGGCCCTTATCTCATTAGCCCTGTTTTTAGCGGTTTTCATGACGCTGAACCGCTATTGGCGCGACAGCGAAATGTTCGTCTGGTTTTCCGCGGGCGGTTTGAGTTTGACATCCTGGATCCGGCCGGTTTTGCGCTTTGCACTGCCTGTCATACTCGTTGTCGCAGCTTGCTCGGTTGCTGTTTCTCCCTGGTCTAGAGCGCAGGTGCAGGCTTATCGCGATCGTTTTGCTCAGAAAGAGGACATCAGCAAACTTTCTTCGGGTCGATTTATTGAAGCAAAGAGCGGTCGTCAAGTTTTCTTTTTAGAAGGGGTCGATCAGGAAAAAGGTAAAGTCAAAACGCTTCTGATGGTGGAGCTCAAAAAAGACGGTTCCCGCTCCGTGCTTGTTTCCGACCGCGGTCATATAGAAAATAAACCGAACGGTGACCGCTACATTGTTTTAGACGACGGCCGCAAGTACGACATTAAGCCGTCGGGGCTCGGAGCCTCAGTGTCCGACTTTAGAGAATACGAAGTCAGAATGGACAGTTCTCCGTCGGAAGTCGGCGCGAACAAAAAGCTAAACGCGATGCCGATTGAGGAGCTGGTCAAAAGAACAGACAATCGTGCTAGGTCTGAGCTGTTTTGGAGAATATCCTGGCCGCTGGTTGCGCTAAATTTGGCCCTGCTTGCCATTCCGCTTTCCTATAACAATCCGCGCTCCATGAAATATTACGGACAGACAGCAGCGGTGCTGATCTTCATCCTTTATCTCAATGCGCTGTCGATTTTCCAGACCTGGATCACGCAAGGAAAGGTCGGCATTTTGAGTGCGACTTTGTACATGAATGTTCCGGTCGCAGTTCTGACCGCTTTCCTGTTCTATCGCCTGATGACGATAAATCAAGGGCGTTTTGATGCTTTCATTTATTGGCTGCTGAAGCCTTTCAGAGCAGCGGCGGGGTTGTTTAAGCGTAAGAAGGAGACACCATGAAAATCGTCTCCCGAATGATCTTTGCCCAGATCATGAAGAACTCTCTTTTTGTTCTTCTGACTCTGGTTGCCTTGTTTGCTTTCTTTGACCTCATCGGTCAGTCCGGCAATATCGGTACATCTTATTCCATGGGGCAGGCTTTCCTGCTGACGGCGCTGATTCTGCCGACACGATGCTATGAAGTGCTGCCGATTGCCGTGATGCTCGGCTCCATTTTTACGCTCTCGCGGCTCGCTTCAACGAGTCAGTTTACGGTCCTTCGCGTCTCCGGCATCGGACCGTGGCGATTCTGCGGCATGCTCCTTATGCCGGGTATCGTCCTTGTGATCTGTGCTTATCTTCTCGGAAATTTGGTTGCGCCTCCGGCTCAGCGTCTGGCAAAGGAATTCAAACTGGATATCAGCGGCTCAGCCTTTACCGGCAAAGAGCTCGACTCCGGCATCTGGGTTCGCGACGTGCAGCGCAATGAAGCAGGCGAACCGAAGAAAATCAGTTTTGTAAACGTTCAGAGGCTGCGTCCCGGAGAGGCGGCTTACGACTGGGTTATTTACGTCTTTGATCGTCCCGATCATCTGACGTCGATTGTGACGGCTAAGAGCGGTACGTATTCCGAGCAGGACGGCTGGGTGCTTCATGATGTCGTGGAAGAAACCGTACCGACGCTGCCTAAAGAGTCCAGAGCGCAGACCCAGGCGAGGGTAGAACGAAAAGTCATGAAGTCGATGGTTTGGGGCAAGAGCTTAGACGGCAACATCTTCGGCCTGCTGATGATTAAGCCTGAGGACATGTCTCTGCAGGAACTTCACTATTACATTGAATATCTGAAAGAGAACGGCCAGACTTATAAGCGCTTCGATACGGCGTTCTGGTCTAAAGCCTTCTACCCGCTGGCGATCTTAGTCATGCTGCTGCTTTCGATGCCTTTTGCTTATCAAAATGCGCGAGCAGGCGGTATGGCGATCAAGATTTTCTGCGGAATCATGATCGGTATCTTCTATTACGCCCTGAACAATCTCTTTGCGTTTATGAGTGCATTGGATAGTGTGCCGTCCATTATTTCGGCGATCCTGCCCTCGGTCATGATGACGCTCGCGGCCATTATTGCTATGTGGTATGTGGAGCGAAGATCCTGAGCAATAGATAGAGCAAAAGCGCCGATTCGGCGCTTTTGCTCTTGCATGAGGCTGGAAAAAATCAGTCTGTTTCTTCCTTTTCTTCCTCTTTTGTTCGTTCTTTGATGTCTTGAATAATGCGCTCAGCGGCGAGCATGTCTTCTTCTTTACGGAGGTTCTCTGCGATCACGCAAAGCGATTTTTCAAGGTTATCCAGCTCTTCCTGACTCAAACCAACGAGTGCTCTGTCCTGCATTCGCTTCATATTGGTTTTGAGGCCTCGTTCGATATCGCAGCCTTTTTTCGTTAATTTGACATACTTGCAGCGAAAATCGGCAGGGCTGTTTTTGCGCGTAATGAATCCCTTCGCTTCAAGACGCTTCATTAAACCGGTAATTGTGGGGTGAGACAACAGCAGCGCAGCTTGGACGCTTTGCTGGGTTACCTCATGTTTGCGGTTTTTGAAAAGGAACATCATGACGCTTGCTTGAGAGGATGTAATACCCAATGCGTCAAAATCCGCATTGCGGCATCGCTCCATCTGGTTATAAACGTAACGAAGGACTTTCAAAACGCCTTTCTCGTACTGATCACTCACTTTTAACTCCCACCTTTAGAGCGAGAAAACTACGTTCACTCACCCTTATGAACGAACAAATTATATGAATAAAAAAAATAAGCGTCCTTTGCAGGACGCCTATAGTGGGAGAATGAAGAAATTAAATTACGCAGTTTGAGTTTTCTTCAGTTTTGCCGTTTCCACGAACTCCTTTAAAGCTTCGGCGGTATGGGTGGAAGCCTTGAGTAAACGCTGGGGTGGGCCCGCAAAGACATTTTTGCCTCCTTGGCTACCCCCTTCGGGACCCATATCGATAATCCAGTCGGCTTCTGCGATCACATCCAGGTTGTGTTCAATGACAATAACGGTGTTGCCGGCATCGACAAGTCGATGCAAAACTTTTATCAATTTATCGACATCAGCCATGTGGAGACCGACGGTCGGCTCATCAAGAACGTAAACCGTCTCCGGCAGCTTACGGCCGCCTTTGCGGATGTCGTCCTTTACCTTAGAGAGCTCAGTGACGAGCTTGATGCGCTGGGCTTCGCCGCCGGAGAGTGTCGGAGAAGGCTGGCCCAAGGTCAGGTAACCGAGACCGACGTCCTGCATCAGTTTCAGCGGGTGAAGAATAGACGGGACCGACGCGAAGAACTCAACGGCTTCATCGACTTCCATCTTGAGAACTTCACCGATGCTTTTGCCTTTCCACTTCACTTCCAAGGTCTCGTCGTTAAAGCGCATCGAATCGCATACGTCGCAGTGAACCTTCACATCCGGCAGGAAGCTCATTTCCAAGGTTTTAACGCCCTGGCCTTCACAAGCTTCACAGCGGCCGCCCTTCACATTGAAGGAGAAGCGGGAGGCGGTGTAGCCGCGAGCCTTTGCTTCTTCGGACTGAGCAAAGAGTTTACGGATATCGTCCCAGAAACCGATGTATGTGGCAGGGCACGAACGCGGTGTCTTGCCGATCGGAGTTTGGTCTACTTCAAGGATGCGGTCAACCGTTTCCCAGCCGGAGATACCTTTGCAGCCTTCCGGAGCCGGGACGGATTTTCCTTTCTCTCGAATCAAGGCGACCATGTTCTTTAAGAACACCTCGCGGGCTAAGGTCGACTTACCTGATCCCGAAACCCCGGTCAGAACGGTTAAACGTTTGAGCGGGAAGGAAGCGGTGACATCCTTGAGGTTATGAGAATTAGCACCGTTGACGGTGATCATCGGATCGGACTTCAATGTGCGGCGTTTTGCTTTGCACGTATGCACCAGCGGATGCTTTAAATAGTATCCGGTCAGAGAATTCTCAGCGGCCTCAATATCTTCAACGGAGCCTTGAGCAATCAGGCGTCCGCCTCGGGTGCCGGCGCCCGGACCGATATCGATGACGTGGTCGGCGCAGCGAATCGTTTCCTCATCGTGTTCTACCACCAGCAGAGAGTTGCCCTTGGAGGTGAGCTGCTCAAGTGCGGAAAGCAAAATCTTGTTGTCGCGCGGATGCAGACCGATTGTCGGCTCGTCCAGGACGTAACAGACACCCTGGAGGTTAGTGCCGAGCTGGGAGGCTAAGCGGATACGCTGAGCTTCACCGCCCGAGAGCGTCGGTGCAGAGCGATCCAGGTTGAGGTAAGAAAGACCGACTTCCTTCAGGAAGGACAAGCGAGAGCGGATCTCCTGGAGCGCATCTCGAGCGATGTCGGCTTCACGGCCGGAAAGCTTGATAGTGCTGAAATAGTCCGCAGCCTGATCAATCGTCATCGCGGCAACATCTGCGATGGACTTGTCATTGAAACGAACATTGAGCGCGATCGGATTGAGTCGCCGGCCGTGACAGTCAGGGCAAATGATCAGCTCTTCAGACATGGCTTCGGCGGTCAATTCACCGGTATTCTCGTCCACCGCCAGTGCGGTTTGGAACGGCTTAAAACCGTTGCCCATACAGGTCGGGCACCAGCCGTGCTTAGAGTTGTAAGAGAACAAGCGCGGGTCAAGTTCGGGGAAGCTCTTCTGGCAGTTCGGACAGTTGGAGGTCGAAGAGAAAGTGCGTTTTTTGCCCTTTTGCTCGATATCCAGAATTCCCTTGCCGAAATCTAGTGTGACGGCGACGAGCTGTTTGATTTCTCCTTCGTTTTCGGAAACTACTTTGACCGTACCGGTGGGCAGGTCGATGTTGTGTTCCGTGAAACGAGACAAAGAAGGAAAGCGGAGGGTAGAGACTTTTTCTCCGTCCACGATCAGGTGCTCATAGCCTTTGTTTCTCGCCCAAACCGCCAAATCTTTGTAGAAGCCCTTGCGGTTTTTGACCAGAGGTGCAAGGAAAGTAATTTCCTTACCCTTATAAGCTTTCATAATCGAAGCGAAGATCTGTTCCTTAGACTGCTTGATGACCGGCACGTTGCAGGTCGGGCAGTACTGTGTTCCGAGCTTCACGTAGAGCAGACGCAGGAAATGATAAATCTCCGTCATGGTTGCGACGGTGGATTTCTGGCCGCCGCGGGAGGTGCGCTGTTCAATGGCAACCGTCGGCGGGATACCGTAAATGGCGTCGACATCCGGTGCGCCTGCAGGCTGCACCATTGAGCGCGCAAAGGCGTTGAGTGATTCCAGATATCTGCGCTGACCCTCGTTAAAGATCAAATCGAAGGCCAAAGTTGACTTACCCGAGCCCGAGACGCCGGTGACTACGGTGAACTTGTTGCGCGGGATCTGAAGAGAAAGGTTCTTCAAATTGTGTTCGCGTGCGTTGACGACCGTGATGGCGTCTTTGGGGTAAGACAGGGCCTTCGGCTCTTCCTGAGGCTTGAAGTCCGTGAAGTAGGCGCTCGGATTTTTTTCCTTGAGGGCTTTGTTGTAAGCGGCCAAAGCCAAGCCGGTCGGTGTGTCCTTGATACGGAAATCTTTGGGCGTGCCCGCAAAGAGTTCACGTCCGCCGCGCTCGCCGCCTTCGGGTCCGAGTTCGATAATCCAGTCGGATGCGTTGATCACGTCAAGGTTGTGTTCAACCAAAAGAACGGAGTGACCGGACTGAACCAGTTCCTGCAGCGACTTCATCAGTTTGAAAACGTCGTCAAAGTGCAGGCCGGTCGTGGGTTCGTCAAAGATGAAGAGCGTGTGTTTGCTCTCGCCTTTGAGAGCATCGGCAAGGTGCTTGGCGAGTTTGAGACGCTGAGCTTCGCCGCCGGACAAGGTCGGAATCGGCTGGCCGAGCTTGAGATAGTCCAGGCCGACTTTAACGAGCGGCTCGAGATTGCGCACGATTTCCTTGTTTTCTTTGAAGAAGTCGAGAGCTTCGGCAATCGTCATATCGAGCACTTCGGCAATGTTGGCTTCTTTGCCGTTGCGAGACAGTTTGACCTCGAGGATCTCACTGCGGTAGCGGCTGCCTTTGCATTCCGGGCAGCTTAAATACACATCGGATAAGAACTGCATTTCGATGTGTTCGAATCCGCTTCCGGAGCAGGCAGGGCAACGGCCCGTTCCGGAGTTAAAGGAGAACGTTCCGGCTTCATATTTACGCTTCTTGGCTTCCGGAGAAGCGGCAAAGAGACGGCGGATGGTTTCGAACGCGCCCATGAAAAGCGCAGGCGTGCTTCGTGTCGTTTTACCGATCGGGGACTGATCGACAAAGGAGACATCGCTGATGTTTTCGGTGCCGAGGAGTTTCTCGAATTTGCCCGGGGCCTCTGTGGACTTACCCTTGGCTTTCATCAAGGCCGGAACCAGGATGTCTTGGACCAGGGTGGACTTACCGGAACCCGAGACGCCCGCAATACATACGACCGAGTGCAGCGGAATGCGGATGTCTAAGTTTTTAAGGTTGTGCTCGGACGCACCCAGAAGAACCAGTGCGGGGTTAGCCGGGTTGATGCGTTTGTGGGCAGAATGCGGGAAGGTTCTTTCGCCGCGCAGGTAAGAACCCGTCAGCGTACGTGCTTTTTTGAGCTCTTCCGGCGTGCCGTCAAAAACAATTCTGCCGCCGTTGGCGCCGGGTCCGGGACCCATATCAATAATGCGGTCGGCCGCGAGCATCACCTGAGGGTCGTGTTCGACGACAACCAAAGTATTGCCGGCGCGGCGCAGGCGTTTCATGACGGAGTTCACGCGGTCCATATCTTGCGGATGCAGACCGATAGAAGGCTCATCGAGAACGAACAATGTATTGACCAGCGAAGTGCCGAGAGCGGTGGTCAGGTTAATACGCTGAACTTCTCCGCCGGAGAGCGTGCGGCTCTGACGGTCAAGATTGAGGTAACCGAGACCGACTTCCGTGAGGTAACGCAGGCGGGAGCGGATTTCGTCGAGCAGCATGCCGCAGCCTTCTTCGAGCGCCGGAGAAAGTTTGAGCTCATCGAAGAAGATTCTGAGTCTTTCGATCGGGAGCAGCATCAGGTCACGGATATTCAATCCGGGCAAATCGCGAAGCATGGCATCGGAGAAAGTTGCGTTGGCCGGGCGCCAGCGCAATCGCTTCCGTTAAATCGGGGTTGATCTTTAAAAGCGTCGCGGT
>ERZ773134.2414-NODE-2414-length-13332-cov-3.834677_pt1 | contig 13332 bp, 10 predicted proteins | sample MGYA00580856_ERZ773134 | MGnify/ENA primary metagenome ERZ773134 (study PRJEB29015, sample SAMEA2737823) | human gut metagenome | biome: human gut; feature: human-associated habitat; material: faeces | place: China | collected 2012 ... | reverse complement strand
GCCTTGTTGGGGGCTTCGCTGGCGGTCAGGTGCTTGTGGCCGTCGCCGAGGGCGGCTTCTGCGTGGCGCACGGCCAGCACCATCGCCGCAAACTCGGCGGGGTCCAGGCTGGCCTTCTGGTCGGGGCCGGGCAGGGATTTGTCCAGCGTAAAGTGCTTTTCAATGACCTGCGCACCCAAAACCGTCGCGGCTACGTCGCATTCCCAGCCGGGCGTATGGTCGGACAGCCCCACCGGCAGACCGAACTGGTCGTACAGCTCGATCATGGCGGTCAGGTTCGCGTCCTCGTAGGGCGTCGGGTACTGCGTGTTGCAGTGCAAAATCGTCACCTCGGGACAGCCGCCGTCATCCAGCACGCCCAGCGCATCGGTGATCTCGTCCAGCGTGCTCATGCCCGTGGAGAGCAGCACCGGCGTTTTCTGCGCAGCCATGGCCTCGAGATACGGCAGGTTCGTGATCTCGCCGGAGGGGATTTTTAAAAGCGGCAGACCCAGCGTGCCCAGAAACTTCACGCTCGGCACGTCAAACGGCGCGCTTAAATACTGGATGCCGATGGAATCGCAGTATTCCTTTAATTCTTTATGCGCCTCAAACGAGAAATGCAGCTTGCGGATCATCTCCAGCTGGCTCTCGGCGGCATCGGTGGTCTGCTTCTGGTACTCGGCCTTCTCGGCAAATTTGCTGACCACCAGCTCGGGCACGGCGGTCTGATATTTTACAATGTCCGCGCCGCATTCTTTAGCAACGCGGGCCATCTCCTTGGCCATTTCCAGACTGCCGTTATGGTTGACCCCGGCCTCGGCTATGATCGTTACAGGCATAGGTAAAAACCTCCGGTTTTTATAGTGAGAAGATAGGAGATGACGCACCGGGAAGGCTTCGGCCTTACGGTGATGCTCTCTCCGCTCTCCTAACTCCTCTCTTTTCTACTGCTGATTCTCCAGCTTTCTTCTCATCTTCTCCAGCTCCTCCAGCTGGCCCATGTCCATCCAGCTGCTCTCGCTGATGGGATAGACGCCGACCTTCTCCCCGGCCCGGCGGTAGCGCTCGATCACATCGGGGAAACCGATCTTCTCGCCGTCGCGCATTTCCTCCACGACGCGCGGCTCCACCACATAGACGCCGGTGTTCGTCAAAAAGTCCAGCTCGGGCTTTTCGCGCATGGCGGCAATGCTGCCGTTCTCGCCCAGCTCCACCACGCCGTAGGGCACGGTGTAGTGCTTGAACGCGCAGATCATCGTGACCAGGTTGCCGTGGGATTTATGGTACTCATAAATGTCGCCGAAGTCTACATCCAAAAGCGTGTCACAGTTCGTAAAAAAGAACGGTGCTTTGATCTTTCCTTTCAGCAGGCAGAGCCCGCCGCCGGTGCCCATGAACACTTCCTCGTCGGCAAAGTCCACGGTATAGTCCTTTTCCAGCTCATTGAAATAGGACTTGATCATGCCCTTTTTGTAGTTCACGATCATCGTGAACTCGTGGCAGCCGAAGTCCCGGAACCGGTCCATGATCAGCTCGGCAATGGGCTGCTCGCCCACGGGGATCAGCGGCTTGGGCAGAATTTTTGTGTACGGGTACAGCCGCGTGCCCAGCCCGCCCGCCATCATCACAACGGGAATATCGACCTGCTTGCGGTTGTCCAGATCCAGGCCGTGGGCAAAGACGATGTCGGTGATGATGCCGCGCTTGTTCAGGACCGGCAGCGCGTCGATGCAATGCTCCTGCAAAATGCTGCGGGCCTTGCCGCGCTCGGACACCGAGACGCTCAGCGGATGATAGTTGGCCGCGTGGTCCACGGTCTGGTCCGGTGTGCCGCCGCGCAGGAAAAACTTGCGGATGTCACCGTCGGTGATGACGGCCTTCAGATGTCCCTCCGGTGCAATGAACAGGATGCGCTGGCCGGTCTCGTCCAGCTTGCGCAGCGTTTCCAGCACCGTGGCGGTGGGCGCAATAAAAAGTTCTTCTACTTTTATCAAGGGTGGTCCCCCTTTGCAATTACTTGGCCCCCTCTGCGAGGGGGCTCCCGCCGCAGCGGGTGGGGGAGAGAGCCTTACGGCTATCCGAAATATTTCGGGCAATGGCAAGGTTCTCTCCCTCCGGCCCTGCGGGGCCACCTCCCTCGCAGAGGGAGGCAAGGGCACTTACAGCCCCAGCACCGCTTCGATCACGCGGTCACAGTCCTCAAAGGACAGGTTCGTGGAGCAGGGCAGGTTGACAATATACTTGCGGTAGTCCAGCGCCTTGTCCAGACCGTAAGCCTCGTTGCGGGGGTAGTCGGCCTGCTCATGGATGAGCGCCCACACCGGGCGGGTCTGGATGTGCTGCGCCTGCAGCTTCTCAATCACAGTGTCGCGGTCCAGCCCGGAATCCTTCAGATACAGGCTGAAGAACCAGTGGTTGGAGCGGCACTCCGCCTCGCGGAAGGGCAGGATGCGCAGCCCGACGGCCGTGGTGATGATCTCGGCGCGCACGATCTCGTCGACGATCTCCCCGCCGCCCGAATCGACACCCGAAATATTACTGATCCGCACGTCGCGGCTCTCCACGTCCATGATATGCACGGTGTAGGCGCCGTCCTTGTTGATGCGGTCGATGACCTCCATGTTCACATCGGCGAAAACCACATGGTACCCCGCCTCGGAGAGTACCGCACCGATGAATCCGCGGCCGATATTGCCCGCGCCGAATTGAATTGCTCTTTTCATATCGTCTTGCAAAAAGATTGATTGATGTTTTTCCGATTCAGAATTGTTCCAGCCAGTCGAGCGCGTAGCGTTGCCACTGCTCGATATATTTGAATTCGGGCTTGATGCCCCAGCCGTGGTCTCCCGTGGGGAAGACGTGGATTGAGGCCTTCACGCCGTTGCGTTTGAGTGCCTCGTAGAAGAGCAGGCTGTTGACCGGCGGAACGATCCGGTCGTCGTCGCTCAGCAGCAGCAGCGTCGGGGGCGTCAGCGCCGAGACTCGCTTTTCGAGCGAATAGTTGCGCGCCTCCTCGGGCGAATAGTCTTTGCCCAACAGGTATTTGAACGAATTCTTGTGCAACTTGCCCTCTTCGGCCGTAATGACCGGATAGAAAAGGATCATGAAAGCGGGTTTCTCGTCCGAGATCGTTCCGGTGCTGGCCGCCAGATGACCTCCCGCCGACGAACCGACGATCCCCACGCGCGACGCGTCGTATCCCCACTCGGCGGCGTGTTCGCGCATGATGCGCAACGCCTGCTCGGCGTCGTTGCGCGGCACTTCGCAGTGACCGTTGGGCATACGGTATTTCAGCACGGCGGCCGTCGTACCGTGGTCGGCCAGCCAGCGCGCCATGTCGTGCCCCTCGTAGCCGATAGCCAGGTTGTGATAACCGCCGCCCGGACAGACCACGACGGCACGGCCGCTCGGCTCCTCGGCCTTGTAGACGAAAAGCTCGGCGACATTGTTGTTCGCCACGAAGACCTCCTTTTCGATGACGGTCGGCCCGAACAAGCCGCTCGACGTCGGGGCGGAAGCATTGTCCCAGATGACGATGTGTTCATCCTGCGCACGGGCCCCCAGCACGGCGGAAGCGCAGCAGAAACAAGTTAGAAACAGTTTTTTCATCGTATTGAAATTTGGATTGAGTAAGGGCTTCTGCAAGCCGGCATCACCCGACGCCGATCAATTCGTGTACCTCCGACGCCGTAGCCGCTTCGACGGCCCTGCGTGCCGTCAGTTCCGCCTGCGGCGTTTCGAGCCCGCGAATGCGTTCCTTGACGGCCGGAACGGAGGGCGGCGCCACGCTCAGCTCGTCGAACCCCAGTCCGACGAGCAGTTCGGCATGGGCTGCGCATCCGGCGAATTCGCCGCAGATGCCCACTTCGCATCCATGCCTGTGAGCCGCATCGACCGTCAGCCGCATCGCGCGCACCACGGCCGGATGCAGCGTATCGTACATCGCCGCGATCCGCCGGTTGCCCCGATCGACGGCCAGCACGTACTGCGTGAGGTCGTTGGTGCCGATGCTGAAAAAATCGACCTCGGCGGCCAGTTCGTCGGCCATGAACACCGCCGCCGGCGTCTCGATCATCACCCCGACCGGAATCCGGTCGTCGAACGGCACCTCCTGCCGGCGCAGCTCCTCCTTGCACTCCTCCAAAAGCGCCAGCGCGTCACGCAACTCCGCGAGCGAGACGATCATCGGAAACATCACCCGCACGCCGCCCCGGGCACTGGCACGCAGGATCGCCCGCAACTGCGTGCGGAACATATCGCGCAATTCGAGGCTTACGCGAATGGCCCGCCAGCCCAGAAAAGGATTCTCCTCTTCGGGGAATCGATAGTAAGGCAGCGATTTGTCGCCGCCGATATCGAGCGTGCGGATCACCAGCGGCCGGCCGCCGCAAAGCTCGGCGGCCCGTGCATAGGCCGCCGTCTGCACCTGTTCGTCGGGAAAGCCGTCCTGCCGCTGCATGTAGAGGAACTCGCTGCGGAACAGCCCGATGCCGTCGGCGCCGCTGCGGATCGCCCGTTCCACTTCGTCCACGCTGCCGGCATTGGCCAGCACGGCCAACGCCCGCCCGTCGCGTGTCGTGACCGGCTGCGATGCGTACGCATCCGCAGCCGCGGATCGTGCCTCGGCCTCCTCCATACGCCGGCGATACTCCGCCGCCGTATGCTCGTCGGGAGCGATCAGCAGTTCGCCGGCCGGGCCGTCGAGCACCACGATCGTGCCGTCGTCCAACCGGTCGAAATCGTCGCCCAACCCCACCACGGCAGGCAGGTTCCGGTTGCGTGCCAGAATGGCCAGATGGCTCGTCGCGCTGCCGCACCGCGTCACCACGCCGCGCACGCGCGAAAAATCGATCCGCGCCGTATCCGACGGTGCCAGTTCGTCGGCGGCGAGGATGCTCCCGTCGGGAATCGCGGCGAAAGGATCGGCCTCGGAAGGCACCAACTGCCGCAGGATGCGGCGACATACGTCGCGCACATCGTCGGCGCGCGCCCGCAGGTACTCGTCGTCGATCTGCGCGAAGAGCGCCGCCAACTCGCCGGAGGCCGCATGGACGGCATCGGCGGCAGTCATTCCCTCCGCGATCTTCTCCGCCACGTTCTCCATGAGCATCGGATCGGCCGCCAGTTCGAGGTGCGCGGCGAAGATTTCGTTCGCGGCCGCCAGTTTCTCCAACTCCCCTTCGGCCGCCGCCACCGCCGCATCGAAACGCGACTGCTCCGCAGGCCGCTCGCCGGACGGCACGACCCGGCCCGAAGGCGCGTAAGCTCCGGCCCGATAACGCCACACGCGCCCGATCGCCACGGCATCGGCCATGGCTTGTTTCACCCGCAACCGCAGCATGACGACCTAATCGGTTATCGCCTCGATCGCGGCGACCACCTCGTCGAGTACAGCCTGCTCGTTGTCGCCTTCGACCGCGACTTCCACCTCCGAGCCCTTTTTCAACCCCAGCGAAAGGATGCCGATCATGCTCGCCCCGCTGACCGATTTGGCAGGCGTACGCAGCGTCACCTGCTGTCCCGACGCCTTGACGAGCGCCACCAATGCCGATACGGGACGCGCGTGCATCCCGTTCGGAGCTTCGATTGTAACAGTCTTCGATACCATATTTCAAATAGCCAATTTTTCCAGAATATAACGGGGATCGTCCGTCGTTTTAAGCCGTCGGAGCACCTCCTCGTCTTCGAGCGCCGACGTCACCCGCGCCAGAATCTCGATATGTTCGTCGCCGGCACCGGCGATACCGATCACCAGCTGCGCCCGTTCTTCGCCGAAATCGACCCCTTCGGGATACTGCATCACGACGATTCCCGAACGTCTGATGCGCGACTTCGCCTCGGCCGTCCCGTGGGGAATGGCAATACCCATGCCCAGATAGGTCGTGGCCACACGCTCGCGGGCGACCATCGCCTCGGCGTATTCCCCGTCGACATAACCGCAGGCAGCCAGCAACACTCCGGCGGCACGGATCGCCTCCTCCTTGCCCACAGGCGCCAGTCCGGTACGGATCCCCTGCAAGGTCAGCATCTCCGACGCCGGTGCAGCGGGAGTTGCCGCTGCGGGCACCTCCTCCGACTGCGGAGCTTCGGATGCTCTGGTTTGGCCCTCGATCCGGCCGTACAACCCGTCGAGGGCAGGATCGGAGAGGAAATTGCCGATCACGATCACCTCCGACGCGGGCGCAGCCTTCCCGGCGCGCTGCGACAACTGCGACTGGCACACGACGACATCCGTCCCCTCCGGGATCGTGTCGACCGAACTGTTGGTAACACGCACGCCGCTGCCGAGCGGTTCGATGCGTTTGCGGAAACGGGTCGCACCCATGGCACTCGATCCCATACCGGCATCGCAGGCGAAGACGACCGTGCGGATCGGCCCTTCGAGCGCACGGGGCGCACGGCTCGTTCCTCCGATAACCGTTCCGTTAGGCTTCTGAACGGGCTTCACCTCCTCCAAATGCGCACGTTTGACGATCGGCGCCGCAACGAAGAACGACACGGCTGCCGCGACCACCACCCCGGCGAGCACCAGTAGCGTCTCCCCCTTCGGAGCCATCGCCGCCACGGCGATGATGCTGCCGGGCGACGCGACGGCGGTCAGTCCCGTTCCGGTAAGCGAATAGAAGAGGATCGCCGCGGCCGAGCCGACGATCGGCGCCACGATAATGGCCGGACGCATCAGTACATAGGGGAAATAGATCTCATGGATGCCGCCGAAGAACTGGATGACGATCGCTCCCGGCGCCGACGAACGCGCCGCGCCGCGCGCGAAGGCCCAATAGGCCAGCAGGACGCCGAGGCCCGGCCCGGGATTGGTTTCCAGCAGGAACATGATCGACTGGCCCGTCTGGCGCGCCTGTTCGATCCCGATCGGCGAGAAGATTCCGTGGTTGATCGCATTGTTCAGGAAGAGCACCTTGGCCGGTTCGATGAAGACCGCGACCAGCGGCAGCAGACCGTGTTCGATCATCAGCGACACGCCGGCCGACAGGAAGACGGTCAGCGCCGAAACCACCGGCCCCACGGCATAGAACCCGATCAGCGCGCAGACGATTCCCAAGATGCCGACCGAGAAGTTGTTGACCAGCATTTCGAATCCGGCGGGAATGCGTCCCTCCGCCCAGCGGTCGAAGGAGCGGATCACCCAGCCGGCAAAGGGCCCGATCGCCATGGCGCCGATGAACATCGGGATGTCGCTGCCCAGAATCACGCCCATCACCGCTACGGCGGCAATCACGCCGCCGCGATCGCCGGCCACATGCCGTCCCGCCGTCATGGCGATCAGCAGCGGCAGCAGATAACGCAGCATCGGTTCGACGAGCTGCCCCAGACTCGCATTGGGCCACCAACCCGTCGGAATGAAAAGAGCCGTGATGAATCCCCAGGCGATGAATGCGCCGATATTGGGCATTACCATGCTGCTCAATGATTTACCGAAGCGCTGAATCCGTTCTTTCATTTTCGGTCGTTTTTAGAGCCTCCGCCGCGCACAGGCCGGAGGGGACGAAATATTTAACAAAGATACGAATAAGCGAGCGCAATGTCAAATTTATTTGAACATTGCCGAGCGGGAGTATCTTCGGCGAAGACAAAGATACAAAAAGTCGAGCGCAGAAGCAAACATTTACGTTTGATTATGCCGAGACGATATATCTAAGGCGTAGCCAAAGATACGAAAAAAAACGCGCGTGATAGCAAGCACGGTTCGATTTTCGAAGTACGATACCCGCCGGAGCGAAGTCTAAGGTAGCGAAATAGCCTGTATAATCGCCTGCTCACGCAGAAAAAAGTTCACACACGCCGCTGCATCCGAGACAGTGCGCGACGCCCATCGCCATCTTGTCATTGCACCGCATCGACGGCATTCCGACATGCGCCGCGCTATTTTCCGCCCTGCGCTCACGCATAAAAAGAGCGGGCCGGCATACGCCGACCCGCTGAAAAAGTATAGGGTCAGGTCAATCCTGCAAGCAGCGAACCGTAAGGCCCACGCCCCCGATGAAGTTCGAGTCCGTTGCGAAACGCTGGTTGTCCGACCACATGCGCACCACGGCACAGAAGCCTTCGCCCATCACACCCTGGGTCGACGACCACCAGCCGGCGCTGTACGACGCATGATCCCACTGCACGCCGCCGTCAGCCGGATTGAACGAGTAGGAACGGAACCCGATCGGAATCCCGCTGAATTTCGTCGCATTGTTCTTCGACTTATCGATACCGGGCCACGTCGGCTGCGGATCGCCTTCGATCATCGAAGGAAGGTTCCACATCAACTCATCATCCGGGTAATCCATGGCCAGCGCTTTGGCTATGGCCGTCTCATCCACCTCGCCGTTGCTGCCGACCGCCGCCATGTCCGCATCGAGCACGTACTGCGCCAACTGCTGCCACTCGGCCTGCGACGGGATGTGCCATCCCTCGGGGCAGACGCCGCGGACAGGAGCCTGATCGGCCGACGTTTGAGGTTCCTCCCCTTGCAGAGCCGCCTTCCAGTTATAGAAGGCACCGTAAACTTTCAGGGCCTCGGCGCCGAGTTGTGTATCCTTATCATAATCGGACCAGATATAGTAGCGCGGCTCCGTATCGGAAACATCGTCGTGCTGTTCGGGCAGATAACGCAGATTCTCCGCCATCCACACCTGATCGGCCAGTTTCACGGTCTTGTAGACATTGCCGTCGCGGGCATCGGTCATGGTTCCCTCTACGGGAGCGGCGGGACCTTCCTTTCGATAGGTCGTCACCGTCACTTCGGTCGATGCCGTCGCTCCGGCGTCGCCCTCTACCGACAGCTCCAACTTCAATTCGCCTTCGGCTTGCTCGGCAGGAAACGTGTATTCGATCTCGAAAGGCACGTCGGTCACCTCAGGAACGACTATGCCTCCCACTTTCAAAACGACCTTTTCGATCTCGCCGACCGTAGCGACACCCGTTCCCGCGATCGTCAGTTTCTCCGCAAGATTGACCGAAGCACCCTCTTCGGGCTTCTCGATGCCGCAGACGACCTGCTGCTCCTTATCGGGCGGAGGCGTCGGCCCTTCGTCGTCAGGCTGCGGCGCAGGATCACTGTCGCTGCAAGCGACAGCACAAGCCGTCCAAAGCAGCATGAACAAATATTTTTTCATTCGGATTTTCTTATTTTGTACAGAACCGCACATCGCCGCACGTCACACCGCCCGACAACACCCCGAGGCTCCGTATAATTACACGATAAGGCGTATCCCGGACTGATCCGGGATACGCCGTTGATAACAAAGTCTCAGTCTTTCAGACAGCGCACGGAATAACCGCGCTGAGGCTGCGTACCGAATTTAGAATATTCGAGACCGTACTGCAAGTTGTTGAGCACGACATATCCGCTACCCTGCGTCTGCATATCCGTCGTCCAGAAAGTCGCCGACGACTCCGAAAGGCTGAACGAACCGGTCTGCCAGCATTGTCCGGCAGGGATGCCGTTGAACCCGAACGTATCGCGAGGCCCGTTCGCCAGATCGGGATTCTCCTGCGAAGCATTCGAGTCGCTCCAACCTTCCTTACCCGCCAGTGCCGACCAGACATTCTTGCAGTCTTCGTCGAACACCCACTCTCCGTCCAAGTCATTATACCAGCCGTTTCCTTTCACCGGCGGCAACTGCGAAGCTACATAATCCTCCAAAACCTGCCATTCGGCCTTGCTGGGAAGGTGCCAGCCGGCGGGGCAGATCCCCTGGACACCGCTCGGAACAGCATCGGCGCTGCCGCCCTGTGCATTCTCCTGATCCATGGCTCCGTACCAGTTGTAGAGAACGCCGTATTTTTTATACTCCTCCGTCGCTTTGGCCGCCGCCACATCCTCGCCGTCGTAATTCAGCACGAAGTAAAGCGGGACGGTAGCCCCCACGGTGGCCGACGGTTTATTCACGGAGGGGAGATAGGCCAGATTTTCGGCCATCCACGTCTGATCGCCGATCTTCACGGTGCGATAAACATGGTTGTCGCGCGTGTCGACCATTTCACCTTCACCGGGCTGAGGTGCAGGTTTCTTGACCGTTACATTCACCTCCGACGAGGCGCTGCCGCCCTTGTCGCCTTCGACCGCCAGCTCGATTTTCAACGCCCCTTCGGCTTGGTCGGCCGCAACAGCGTATTCATAAGTAAACGGCACGTTCGTCACCTCTGCGATCGTCTTGCCGCCGACCTTCAATACAGCCGCAGAGACCGAGCCGATATCGGCCGTCGCATCGCCTTTGATCGTAATCGTCGCCCCGAGGTCGAAAACCGCCCCCTCGGCCGGCTCCGAAATCGTACAGGTAAGATGCTGTTCGGGCGCTTTGAGCGTAACCGTTACCTCGTCCGAAGCTTTCGCACCCGCGTCGCCTTCGACCGCCAATGCGATCTTGAACTCACCCGCGGCCTGATCCTCCGCAAATTCATAATCATAAGTAAAAGGTACAGACGTAACGTCGCTCACGACCTTGCCGCCTACGGTCAATGTCACTTTCGAGATTTTCCCTGCATCGATCTCCGCATCGCCCTCGATCGTCATCTTTGCAGACATATCGACCTCTGCACCGTCGGCAGGTGCCGAAATTTCGCACGTCACATGCTGATCAGCAGAGGGGGGGGGTACGTCGTCTCCGCCATTGTCGTCGCTGCAAGCGACCGCCGCCAGCAACAAAACAGGAAGCATCCACAGTTTTTTCATCATAATCCGAAAACTATCTAATAAATTAACGAAAAGGGGCGCAATACAGCCCCGTCGGCCACAAAAATAAGAGAATATTTCCATATTCTCAAATCGAAAAGACGGAACACCGCATATTAGCCATAACAATCCGGAAATAAAACAGCGGCAACTGAAAATGTTTATCGGTATTTCCCTGCGTACAGATTCTATTCGACAACAAAACGAAGAAATATTCAACAGATCATTACTTTCTCATCTCTGAATTTTTTTGTATCAAAAAACGATATTTTTCATGCTTTATCGGCAACGGAGCACCTTTTTCTATGAAACGAGAATAAAACCCGCTGAAAAAACAATCTCTCCATTTCGAAAGAGAACTTCCGAACCAGGCCGCACGCAAAAAACAAAGTACGCCGCTGTTTCGAGAATTCCCTCGGAGGTTGCCGTCGGCCGCAGAATTCAGGGAAGCGTAAAGAGGAACGTTTTCGTTAAGCCAAATGAGCAGAGCCGCGCTTGCGCGAGCTATGCCATGGCGAGAAAACGACTGTTGAGAACGAACGGATAACAGACGATGAGACGAACCAAAACGATGTTGATGGGCGACCTGCTCGAAGAGTTTTTCGCGCGTCCCTATGTGGCGGCGAAGGTCGCCGAAGGGCGGTTGCCCGATACGTGGCGCGAGGTGGTGGGCGACGCCGTGGCGAATCTCACGACCGATTTGCGGTTGGAGAATCGGATTCTCTATGTCCGGTTGCAGTCGAGCGTCGTAAGGCAGGAGTTGTTCTATCAGCGCGAGGCGCTGCGCGACCGTATCAACGAGGTTTCGAAGGTGCGGCTGGTCAATGCCGTCATCGTCAAGTAAGGCGGGATGCGTCCGCAGAGAAAACGGTCGGGAGCGTGCACATGCCGCTCCTGACCGCTTTTTGTTCGGCCGGATTTCGACCCCTCGGGCGAACGATCCGTTCGCCGAGGTTTGCTCCGGACTCCGGATTCCGCTTCCGCGGAAGTCCGTCCTGCCTCCTGCAAGACGGCATCCATAGGGAAAACAGAAAGACCGCACTGCGAAGTGCGGCCTTTCTGTTTGTAAGCATGCGTGCCGCTTATTTGATTACGACGACGCGGTTGTTCTCGATGTTGCCGCTGAAAGGCTGAACCGTTGCACCGTAGCCCTTGACGATCAGGCGGTCGGCCTTCACGCCCTTGCTTTCGAGGTACTCGGCTACGGCCTGGGCACGCTCCTCGGAGAGCTTCTGGTTGTAGGCTGCGCTACCCGTCTCCTTGTCGGCGTAACCCGAAACGGTGAAGGTCTTGTCGGCCGGGCTTGAGTTGATCTCATCGGCTACGAGATCGAGCAGGATCTTGTTACGCTGCGACAGTGCGGCGCTGTTGATCTTGAAGAATGCGGGACATGCTCCGTTGACGAAGACCTCCTTCTTGCCCTTCGCATCCTGCAATGCCTTGTTGGCTGCGGCCAGCTGGTCTGCCAGCGACTTCTCGTTGTTGCGGGCTGCGGCCAGCGAACCTTCGAGCGCTGCGATAGCGGCCGTGTAGGCTGCGATGTCGGCGTCCGTATACTTCTGCGGCATCTGACGCTTCCAGTTGCGGTCGTTGAAGCGGTGCGTGAAACCCGCCGTCGCACTGTAAGCTACGGCATAGGCGCCGCCGCTGTTCAACGAGGCGGGCAGATCCTTCTCGCCGAAGAGCATACCTTTGAGTTCGATGTCGAGATCCCAGCCCTTGGCGATGCGGAACTTGTTCAGCAAACCGGCCGTAAAGGCGAGCTCCTGGTTGGTGCCGTAGCCCAGATCGTGCGCGCGGTCCGTGAAATCCATGGCCATGTAACCGAAGCCGACGAACGGAACGGCGTAGTAGGCGCGGTCTGCACGGTAGCCGCCCGCCCAGTTCGAGAAGTTGATCATCAGGTCGGTGTGCACGAACATATAGGGCGTGCGCTGCGTATTGCCGCCTAACTGCGAGATGTTACGGAAACGACCGCCGGCCAATTGCAGACGGGCACCGAATACAGGGTGGAACCACTTCGTGGCGGCGACGTTCACTTCGAAGCCGAGGCGGTCGCCGAAGCTGCCGGGCATGTCCTTGAAGACGAGGTTCGAGGTGCTCATCATCGACAGACCGCCGCCGAACGAGAGCTCCCAGTTATCCCAAAAACCGTTCGAAACGAACCCTCTGACGCTGGGGTACTTCGAAACCGACTGAACATCTTGAACTTCCATGACAACGACCTCTTCGCTGGTCTGGGCGTAACTGCCAGCAGCGAACAGTGCGGATACACACAAAAGGAATAATTTTTTCATAGTAATGAATATTTAAGTTAAACTCGATTCTCTCAAAGTTCGTGCAAATCGTGTGTGTGTTGTCTACGAAGTCACAGACTTTCTTGTACATTCATATTCTATGCAAAAATAGGTATTTTTATTTAAAAAAAGAATTTATTGCATTTTTTTGATCTGATAATAAGCGACAAAACGGAAGATATGGGGCGGAAGCGGAACTATCGGATAGCGTATCGGTCTTTTTGATCGGAATTCGTCCGTGCTTCGGATTCTTGCGGGAGAGTCCCCGTTCCGACCGGCGGTCGGGCCGGCGGAACCCTTCTGCCGGAATCGGGCCGGCGGGCGGAGGAGTTCGGCGGCAAGGTGGGGCGGGCCTTGCCGTCTGCGGGCTTC
>ERZ773134.2409-NODE-2409-length-13375-cov-2.497147_pt1 | contig 13375 bp, 14 predicted proteins | sample MGYA00580856_ERZ773134 | MGnify/ENA primary metagenome ERZ773134 (study PRJEB29015, sample SAMEA2737823) | human gut metagenome | biome: human gut; feature: human-associated habitat; material: faeces | place: China | collected 2012 ... | reverse complement strand
CCAGCGTCGCCCAGGTATGGCGCGCCACATAAGTGGTCAGGGGGAAAGGAAAATCCAGCGCTTTTCCTATTTCTTCCAGCTGGCGGTTGACCCGTTTCAGGGCGCTTTGTTCCGCCACTTCCTTTTCTTTATGGTACCGGTTACGGTGCAGAAAGGGGAAAAGGTACGGGCTGTCTTCCTCTTCGTAACGGTCGATCAGCTCGCGCAGTTCGGGGATGATCTTTACACGCAACGGCATAGAGGTCTTACTGCGGCTGTAATTGATATACCCGCCGTACAGGTCGCTTTTCTTTAATTTGAAAAGATCGACGAAGCACATTCCACGGGCATAGAAAAGGAACATGAAGACATCGCGGGCACGGGCTTTCTCGCCCGTCAGCTTCGCATCGCGCAGGCGGCAGACCTCTGTCTCCGACAGGGCGCGCTTCAATGTCGGCGGAACTGCGATGTTGATATATTTGAAGGGATATTCTTCCGCCTCTTCCACCCGGGACTGTTTGACGGCTTTATTATAGACGGCACGCAGGATGCGGTAATAACAGTCGGCGCTGCTGGCAGACAGCTTGTCCGTATCCTGCATATACACGACATAATCAGAAACCCACTGTCCGGTCACCTCTTTCAGAGGAAAACAGCCGGATTCCTCACCGACAAACCGGCGGACCGACTGCCGGGCATTCCGGTAGTTGGCGGCGGTAAAATGGTTCTCGTTCTCATCCAGATGTGCGATCTGCTGTCGGAAAAAGTCATCCAGCAGCAACGTTTCTTTCTTTTTTCTCGCTTTCATTTCTGTTGTTTTTTTAGTGATTATACTCTCCAAATGTCAGAATTTTAAATTCTTTACTAACACACAAATAGGAGTTTTGGTTGCTTAGAGGTAAAATAAGGGAAATTTCGGGAGGTTTTCAAAGGCAATGCAGAAAATCAACCGGATGTTTTTTCGATTCTTCCGTATGTTCGAGGGAAAACATACGGAAGTTTTGTGCAAACTGTGCGGATGAATTTATGAAATCATACGGATGATTTTTTTAACAATCTCCCTAAAAGGATGAAAAGTAGAAATCAGACTAAAAATAAGAACTAAAAGAAAGCCTTTTTGATGCTGGTTGACAAAATATAATGCGAATCAAAACAACATCATAACGGATAAAATACAAGCGCTTTGTATTCCTTTATCTTCACGAGATTCTGATATTTTGAAAACAGAAGTGAATATTCCCGTAAAAAAGCATAGAAAACAGGGATAAAATAACATTCTGTCAAAATGATATTATTAAAAATCAAATATTTGAATATCTTTGAGCATACATAACAGACAAAGAAGATCCAGAGTAGTAAGTATATGAATAAAAGAAAGAAAAAAAGAAACGGCATCTTGCGTGCTATTATTGTCTTTTACGATAAACATAACAAATGGCCTGTGCCTACGGCGAAAGAGGCAAAGGAACGCAGTTTGGGCCTATGGATTAGCAGATGCAGGTACCTCAGAAACCATTCTCCGGAAAAACTTACTGGAAAACAGATTGAATTAATCGACAGAATCGACGCAGACAAGATCCGGAAAAATACGGAACGGTGGCAGGATAATTATAATAACCTGAAAATCTTCCGGGAAAAAGAACAACGCTGGCCTTCCAGCAGTGCTTCGGACCCGCTAGAGATCAAGTTGTCCAATTGGTGTGCAACCCAAAAAATCACCCGGAAAAACACACCTAAGACCAAACAGAATAAAGAACGCATCAAATTGCTGGATGACATTGGATTCAACTGGTATGCGTACAACAAAAGGAGAAGCTGGAAGGAATCGTTCAATCTGGTCAGGGATTACTACAACAACACCGGCCGTTGGCCTGCCCACACCAGAGACCAGGAGGAATCGCGACTGGCTAAATGGTGCAGCAAAATGAGAGCTTACAAAAACGGCAACGATACAAGCGTCACGCTAACCCCCAGGCAGATCAAAAAGCTGACCGACCTGGGTTTTGACTGGTCCGACAGCCAGTCTAGCAACGGGCGTTCGCCGGAACGACTCGAAAAGATATGGATCGAAAGGTACCATGAGTTCAGCGAATTCATAACAAACGAAAAACGATACCCTCGCTCAAGGACTGGGAACGAGAGCGAAAAAGAAGAATCCCTTTACTCCTGGTGGATGCGAATGGGCTATCTGAGAAGAAGAGGTAAACTCAGCAGCGAACGCATCCAACTACTGGATCGCATCGGCTTCAGATGGGGAAAAGAAAATGAATAAGGAGAAATAAAAAAAGGTTTGAAATTGAATTTCAAACCTTTTTTTGTTGTTCTACCAGAACATACGACTTCTTCAACTCTATTTCTCTCTATATGAATATCTCCGAAAAATCAACATTCAATCAAAACTCGCCAACTATATCACAAGAACGATTTAACACTAAACTGAAACCAAAATGTCCCCTATTCTGTCCCCGAATGAAAAGCCCAGCAGAATTAACTACCGGGCCCGCCAGACTAAATACAATTGTGTAATCAAAAGCGTATTTGAACCAGGGTAAATGTCTACCCTAAAACTACTACCCAATGGAAGCTCTTCTTTTTTAAATACTTTTTTCAGAATCTAGCAACTTCATAATATTTAAAGAAATAGTAAAGTGCAACCTTATGCCATTTCGTAAACTCCTTATCTCCCGAAAGCAAAGATGACAATGTACATTTATCTATTCCGGTATAGTTACTAAGATGTTTATTACGCAATCCTAAACGTTCCATACGGGATTTAACCCAGTCTATGGTCATATTATCAATATCTTTACGATCAAAGTTTACAGCAGACACAGTAAGTTTCCAGTTTTCAGGTATCTCCCCCTTAAACATTTCGCGGGTACGTTCTGTTAGTTCCTTTTTTGAAAGAAAGACATTATTGACCATATCCTTTTGTTCGGCACGGACAATCAAACGATCTTCACTAAAAGAGACCACTTCAACAACAATATGAGCATAACGCTTATATTGTTTTGCAAATTCTTCCAGTCTTTTTTTACTCTCGACTGACAGAGGTAACAAATCTAAATTTTTCATACAAACTATCATTTTACGATTTGACAATCGGTTATTTTATTAAAAAAGGGAGAGGGAGAGGCTTTCACCTCTCCCCGGTTTCACAATTTGATGAGTCTCAAATGCGATAGGTCGAAAATTGCAATCTGTTTATTTTCACGCCCGAATTGCTTTGCTTCTTCAAGGTTTGTAAAAATCCGGATGCTGTCAAAATAAAACGCTTGGTTTTCCTCATTCAGCCATCCACCGACTTTCTTTTCGTGCTCTAAAGCATGGTTAAGAACTCTTTTCAGTCCATCTTCACCGAAACTGTCTTGGGTTTCAAGATAAGCAACTGAAATTCCCTTTGTGACCTTTTTTAAGGTTGTAAGGTCAACCGTGAATCCATCAGGATTCTGCTTTGCTATCTCCAGGATAGCTTTGAACAATTGTTCCATAATGTAAAGAACTTATGCGGACGTCACCCGCGTTTATTATGACATTACAAATGTATGAATAAGTTTGTTACTAACAAACAAACAAATGCTTTTTCTTTATTAAAAATCAACTTTAATAGATTGATATAATAAAACCGCTCTACCTATCTCAGGCAAAACGGTCTACATTACTAACTAAACTATATACTATGAGAAAAAATCTATTTAAGTTTTTTTGCTATCCACAAACCTACACAACCGGACAAAATAACGATCAACCCAGAAACCCAGCTAGGTAAAACAAACCTCCGATCAATCAGCACATCATCAGTAACAATCTCTTTTATACCTTCATCCTTTACCTGGATAGATGTATTCGTCTCCTGCTTATCACTATTCTCTTCCGTTGTCACCGATCGTTTTTGTTCGGAATGGATATCCATCTGGGTAGTCTTTACAATATATTGGTTCCCGATACTGTCCGGCTTGGATAACTCTGTTATAGTTATGATACCGGTTCCTTTATACTCCAGTAACTCCGTAATTGTCCGCTGAACAGATTCCGTGACATGGGAACTATCCTTTTGACTACTGATAGCCGTACTAACCGTTTCCGATCTGTAACTCTGCTTTTTAGAACCGCACCCGGATAAAAAAAACAGACACCAAAGTATTATCCCCCATTTCATGGTTTCACATTCACATTGGGAAAGAACGAAGTAAATTCACTCTGTACGTCAAAGCAGGGACAAACCTTTAACCATTCAAAAGGTTCAATCACACCATTACCATTTAGATCAGGTGAATAATCTCGATGTCCCTTTACTTCTATAACGTTCGGATACTTCCGGCACAATTCATTCACCAATTCACTGATGGCAGCCTTTTGCGCTTCGGTACGGGTATCTTTGGGATTTCCGGAACCATCTAGTCCACCGACATAACAAATGCCTATACTGTCCGCATTATGCCCTGAAACGTGCGCCCCGGCTTTTTCTACAGGTCGCCCTTTATGAACTGATCCATCAGCATAAACTACGTAATGATAGCCGATACCGTTCCATCCGCGTGCTTGGTGCATTTTATCAATATCCACAACTGTTAGGGGTTGTCCCTCCCGCGATGCAGTACAATGTATTATGATTTTATTTATCTGTCTCATTTTTATCACCTTCTATTTCTATTATATCTGTTTTCTTTCCAAAGAAATTCAAGAACTTCACCTTTACATGCTTTCCACGTGCAGCAAAGTAGTTGACATATATACTTTCTAACTCAACACCGTATATAACGAGTAGGATGATGAGCGGTAACAAGTCAATTCCAAAAGGTTGACCAAACGCCTGTCCGAACGAATAAGCCATTACAACCCAAATGATATAGCTTGTAATCTTATCCATTGTACGCCTGACTGCCCGCGATCGTTTGATCGGGTCCTTCCGATACCGGGATGCTGCAATACCAAATTTCAGATCACCCAGTGTCAAGACCAAAGCCAGGAAGAAAAGCCATTTCGCCCAAGCAAAAAACTCGATCAGACCAAAAAGAAATTTATCTGTATAGTTCTCCATCAGTCCCCTATTTTAGAAATTACAGGACCACGAACCGGAGTAATGCTTCCTTTTCTCCATTTAGGAAACTTATCTGAATTATGCTTGATATACCGGAGACAGTCATTCATCAGTTCTTCAGCAATAGAAAAAGCCTCTTTATATTCTTCCTGTTTTTCTTTTAACTCCGCATGTGAGCTATATTCAACCTGATTCTGCATCAATCCCACCCGTGACAGGTTCCTGTCTCCATGTTTCACCAAACGAGCGTAAACGAAATATTTCAGCGCTTTTTCAAGCCCTGAGAAAATAAACTCATCATTCCCATTTTTATAGATACCACCATGAAGTAAATTATCATAGGCACCGTTGGCCGGTTCTCCTTCTGATCGATTGACATACCGGAGCAAATCAATGAAAAGGTTATCACCTAAAGCATTCTTGATATCCTGCTGCTGGGATTCATCAATGTACACAAGTATTTTTTCAACATCAACATGCGTTGACATGGGGCGAACGGTAGTTTTTACACTATCTACGTCCGTTAATTGCTTATTAAACAGATTGGACTTCATAACTTAAAGGAATTAATGAATAGTCGTTTGTTTGATTAACCGGATATGCAAAATGTGAGAACACAGATCGGAAACTTTGTTCCATCAGGACACGCTCGTCGATCGTCATAGCATTATAAAAGTTAAAGGCATCATTAATAATGTCGTTTGAAAACCCCAGTGCACCGGAACGAATACGGTAAAATACCTCCTGATTGAACGCTGCATGTATTTCCTCCGCTACAGCATCCTTCGTTACAGTAAAGTCTTTATCGAAATTCTTGGTTGGGAACTCGACAAATTGAGGAACATCGTCTCCATCTTCACGCCCTACACCTAAAATTTTACATGCTTCGGAATCACCTTGAAAATCTTTAAATTTCGCTGCATCAAAACCATTCTGATATTCTGTCCCTTCAACCCAATTTCCATCTTTATCTTCTACCATGACTTTCTGTCCTTTGGGATAAACGAACATACCCATCGGCAAAAAATTACTCCTGACATTACGATAACGAACATTTGCCAAACCTTCATCGGTGCTTATATCAGTAATGGCACTGTCGTAAATGGTAGATGGATAGACCATGAACCCATCTTTTGACACATATAACGTCTGACCTTTATAAACTTCGATACCTCCCGCTGCCACAATCTGAGATAGTACAACGTCGGGATTAGGATTAAACACATCTGTATAGGCAATAGTATTTTTACTGGGTTTCTTAATCTTTTTCTTTCCCTTCGAACAGGTCCAATCTGGGTGTATGCCGATTTTGGCTATATATCCGGTATCATCATCAATACACAGACGGCAGTCTTCAAAAGGAATATGCTCAACGCTGGTAATCTCACATAGAAGATTGTAATTTATATGCAAAGCAAATCCACCAAATTTTGCCAAATCATCAGAACAGAGTCTTAGCAAAGTATCGCATGTCTGGCCTTTCATATTGACAATAGACTTGTAAAATAAGGAATCTTTGAAACCTGCACCTCTAATAAATTTTGCATACCGACCAACACAACTTTTTGCATTACTGGAAGCCCCCAACAACTGCAATATCATCTGAGGATAGTTATTCCCCTTTCCATAACTTTGTATATCCAGGTTGGTTACATCAGCTACAGGAATACGTATTTTCGGTATTTTTACTTCATCTATTGTCATATTTCACAAGTCTATTGTATCAATTAATCCACTTCCGTCTGATCCGGATTTTCTCCGTTCTCCAATGCACCATCTTTACCCGAATCATCTGTTTTCTTCTCACTTTCTGCCTTCAATTGTTCAGATGCCTCTTTCAGTAAAGAATCAATATACTTTTTCGTTACTTTCACATCACCAACCTTATCAAAGGCCACAAAATGCGCCTTTACAGCTCTTTTTGTCATACCTTCAATAAGCATTCTTTTCATATCGGCGATAGCATCCAATTCGGCAGAAGTTAATTCAATAGGAATATGTTCTTTCCCTAACAACTTATCCAAATATTCTGCAACATCATCCTTCCATCCATCAGGCAGACGTTCAAAATACTTACTGTTTTTTTCATCCAAAGACAAAAATTCGATCGCTAACTCATCCGTACAATTCTGGTACACGATCATACGACTGGAACCAAAACCAAGAGGCATACACACACCTCTGGCAATCTGATATCTTTTTTCTTTCATACGTTCCTCAAATAATATTCGATTAGTTTTATAAAGGTTGACGAGTTCCATCAACGCATCAAAATAACAGTTCCTACAAGTGTAGGATATTTTGCGACATAGAGCTTTAGAAGCCAAAGAAACGAGCGTATCCCGTTCTTGCGGTGTTTCTTTCCGAAGACGAAAACGCTCGATCACTTCTTTTGTCAATAGTTCATCCACTCTCATACCTATACAGTATTAAGCTGCTGCAATCAAACTATCAAACAAAGCCTTTGTCGTTTCATAATCAGTTTTATGCAGGAACAAACCTGATTTCGGGGCCCGTTCTTCTGTCAACACAGCTTTCCAACCTCCTTCAGTTTCCTCACTGTATTTGTCATTCTCCAATGTCGTTGCAGTCATACCCTGATAAAAACCGGAAACCTGGAATGCAGCATCTTTCGTTGTACCTTTATGTTTGTTTTCATAAACGACTACAAACGTCCCATTTGCCAAACCATCAATAATGCTTTCGCTAGTTTCCGGTCCGTTGTCAAGGATCACAATTGCAAACTCATTATTGAATGTATTTACATAGGTTCCAACATTCAGACTTGTTTTAGTCCCGGTAAAGGGTGTTTTGCCCGGTACGAAACATTTATATCCTTTCTTTCCTGTCTTCAAAACAAGAGCCTCAAGAACATTGCTTTTTCCTGTAGCAAACACGCTTTTTGCAAAATCAATATCCGAACGATTAATGATTACTGCATTAGCTTCCAAACCACGAGTAACCGGTGTATCACAGTTGATATCAATATCTTTTTTAATTAAACTTTCGCAATCTGCCATATCTATGAGTATTTGATGGGGTACAGAATACCATACCCCGGATTATTAATAAGCAGCATGAATCAGTTCGTCCTCTTTGATAAGAGTACCGATCTTACCCGTTGAATAGATATAGTTCATACGTTCTTTACGTTCGAACCACACATCAAGTTCTGAAATAGCAGAACTACCCGGATAGCCCATGAGTAACTGACTGGGTGAAGTATATACAGCACGATGCGGTAAATTCAACTTTGTATCATTATCCTGATATTTTTTTGTGAATCGGTCAAACAAAGAGATAGAATAAACTTTCACACCATCCCACTCAGAGATTTTTAGACCATCAAACAGAACCTGCCACGGCATAATCGTATTATAGGTTTGTTTTGCATCCCAGGCTAAAGCATCAGCCAAAGATTTCGTACAGAAAATAGCCGATCCGTCCATTGCCTCAATGCGTCCATCTGCATCCATTCGGATTTTTTCAAACAAAGATGTTGCAACACCTTTTGTCAATAATCCTGATTTCTGGGTTGCATAAGATGCAGTGTCATTCGCTGAGATTTCTGTATATTGATTAGAGTTACCGGCAGCAATAGCAAAAATACGCTTCCAAAAACCGTCGGTCATCGTAAACAGGGTTGGATCGACACCTGATGTCAACACACCTCCATCAGCATTATTTTTTGCATCTTTATCACCATACCAGGCAATACGCCACATCATCTTCCGCATGGCTTCTTCCAATTTGGGTAACACAATGTAATCCATGTATTCCGTAGATGTAAGATCACCAATTTCAGTACCAGTTTTCAAACAGTAATCAGCGATCGTTCCTTCCAAATCCTCATAGCAAAGATTCAAAGGAATTTCCCAGTCCCCGAGTTCCCACTGCTTTTCAGCAGCCGGAATACCTACTGATTTGTAGGTAGGATTACAACCGGCCCCCTCATTACCGACATCTTCCATTTCTCCAATGAAGCCAAGGCGTTTACCGTGGACTATTTTACCCATTGACGTAATAAACTGCTCCAAGTTTTCATCCTGAAACACAGTCATGTTTAACAAATCACGCAAACTCTCAATTGCATGATTTGTCGGGGTTAATTTTGTAAAATCTAACTTAGGCATACAAACATTTTTTATCTGTTAAACTTCTTTTTACGGGCATCACGTTTTTCAGCCAGTTTTTTATCAATCAGAGAAACCGGATCACTGTTTCCACCCTGTCCACCTTGATTGCCTTGGAAACCTCGCGCATCAGGAACATAGCTACTTGCAATTTTCTTCAAGCCTTCCAAACCTCCCATAGTTTTGACCTTATTCAAAATCACAAGTTCGTCCTGGCTTTTAGCCTGAGCACGCAAAGACGTTAGTTCAGCTTCCAATTCCGTTATTCGTGCATTGGCAGCATCCAATTCGTCATTATTATTTTCCTCTTCCGGATCGCGGATTTCAGCTATTACTCCACCTTCTACGACGATTGTACTTCCATCCGGCATAAGATGTTCTCCGTCCGGGGATGCTGTATCACCGACCTGTGGTTCCCCATCTTCACGTTCTACTGTTAAAGTGCTTCCGTCTGCCGTTGACAGATCAAGACTGACAATCGGAGCCTTAACGACTCCTAATGCTACTCCTAGCATTTGAAAAGCCTGTGCTACTGTTACTTTTTTTTCTTGATTCATATTATTTATTTTTGAGTGATTCCATTTCTTTGGTTGCTTTTCTTTTGCGGATATTGGAGACTTCACCTCGGATATAAAGCCTAATTCCTTTGCTTTATCCATATCAACAAATTTATCCTCTGCCATAAGGGCACGCAGTACATCTTCCTCGGAGCCGGTACGATCAACGTATAGATTCACGATCTTTGTCGTTTCGACCTCTAAGTCCTCCGCCATACGTCGTAAATCTTCTGCATCATAAGCATCAGCCAAAGTGTAAGGCGGTATATAAGGATTATGTATCAATAGTGTAGCATTCTGATAGGCATAACGTCGTTCTTTAGGAGCAGCCAACAAAAGGATAGAAGCCATAGATGCACATTTACCTTCAATAATGGCTGTTATTTCTTTACCCGTTGAACGTAACTTATCATAAATGGTCCACCCCTCCATACAATTACCACCACGACAATTCAATCGTAACTCTATATTGTTATCGTCTTCCGGAATACTTTCAATGAAAGCATCGACGGAATCAAAGGAAGTTCCGTCCACTCCGGTCCAAAACAAGTTCATTTGCCTTGTCTCTTCATCTACTATATCGCTGTGAATCTTTAATACCGCCATATTTAAAACATCTTTTTGTACAAATTTATATCATATTGTGCATTAAGAGAGAAGATAAAATGAAAAAGCACTGCACATATTTTGCAGTAATAAAAAAAGGCCATACCGATAAAACGATACAGCCTATGAAATAAAGAATACAGAGTTCAAACAGAGCGTTCCATCTTAGAAATGACCTGATACACTTTTCGTTCACTCATACTATACTGATCGGAAAGGAAAGAAACAATATAAGCCTTTTTCAATCCATCCCTTTTTAGCCGGGCATACTCATTATACAGATCGACATGTAAAAAATCAGATGTATTCAAACCAGCAGAATAGAGCTTTTCTAATAACTCCTTATTAAAGGCTAATATTTCATGAACTTTCATATAGTCGAATTATTTTGGATCATTTTCACTCTATCTTGTACCTCTGTAAACTCAACAACACTAACCACGGGAACCGGCATTTCCTTTAATGCTTCAACGAAAACAGCTTTCAGTTCTGCTGTATCAAAACCACCACCAGAAACCGACGGGAATATTGGAACATTAGAGAATGGAACACCACCGCCGGCGACATTAACTGCACTGGCAATAGAACGCAGTAAGGGATTAGACATTGAGTATTTATTTATAATACCTTCCCCTCCTTCAGCTTCGATCAGAACCCCACCTGAAGCATGCGAAGGACCTGTGATTTCACCACCATCAGCATATTTCGGATTCTTTTCTTTGCTTACCAACTGTTTTGCTTTTACGATATTTGCCATAATGGCTGCAATAGTTGTAGCAATTGCAGGAATATTAGCAGGGAAGCCAACTGCTTGAGCAGAGGCTACCCCCTTTGCCAATGCTTCTGCCGTACTCAAACCGATATTAAATAATGCTACTGTTTTAGCAAAAGCGGCCAAATTTTCATTATCTTCAGCAAAAGTATCAATCATTGAGGAAAAAGCCTCAGTAACAGTTGTTGCTGCTTCTATCTGCATAAGTACAAATTCATTTTCCGCATTAACCTGAGCCTGCTTTGCTTCTGTTATCCTCTTCTGACTTTGTAGTACAGCATTCGTATATTCGATATCCGATTCATACAATGCAGCTTTGGTTGCGACATCCATATTTACTAATAAGTCATAGTCAGCTTGGGCTTGTTGCACTTTTAAGTCATATTCTTGCAATGTTCCCTCTCGGAGCTTCAAAATCTTATTTTCCCATTCTAAGCGGATATATTCAGATTGCTTATCAAACTGCTCTTTCCGGAATGCTTCGTTTTCATCTGCTATCAATTTGTTGTAAGCTGCATTTATATCGGCTTCCGATTGTCGGAGTTCTTCAGCCTGTTGCAAATTAGCAGCATGTTCAGCCTGGCGATTCTGCTCGATAAGGGAAAGCCGAAGATTATGTTCCTGCGATGTTCCTTCTTTGACAGAGTCAAGTTGTAACTGGATACGTTCAGTTTCTTTTTTTATCTGAGCCTGGATAGACTCATCAGATAATTTCTTCAAATCTGCATCACACTTCTGTTCGGCCAGAATTATAGAATCATTCAACGCTTTCTTTGCTGCATCAGTTAAATTCTTTTCAGTACTGAGCTTACGTTTCAAATCTTCGATCTGCCGATCATACAGAACATTTACCGTCTGTCTCTGTTTTTCTATCCCTTCTTTAACTAAAGATAAAGCTGCATCTTCAGCCTGACGAATTAATTCAAGTTCCTTAGCCTGCTGATCCTTTTTTATCTCCAGGGCCTTTTGTGAACTCTCCTTCCTAATGGAATTTGTCTTATTTTGAAGTTCAATCTGTTTTGTATAACTATCACGTTGTTTGTCTACCACATTTTGAAACAAATCTGAAAACTCTCTCAAATCAGATATTGTACTCTCAGAAAGACCAAGTTTAGATATAGCATCATCGGCTTTCATAGATCCACTAGAAACAGCTTCTAACATATCCCGAACTTCCTGAGTGACTTCTTTCTGACCTAACAAATTAGCCAACTTCTTTTCCCCGAGTTCGATCTGTTGCTTCATATCGGCTTGTTCTATTTCGCTAGCTTGTTTTGCTGCTGCAATACGTTCTTTGGTCGATTTTGTTGTATCATCGGAAATCATTTTTAGCCGTTCAATCTCTTTCCGCCCAGCTGTACGCTGCATATTCAACATTACTTCCTGCTTTTCCAACTGCTGACTGATATCGTTCAACTCATAAGCTAGTTTTATTTCACGCTGTAATTCATCACCAATACCGGCAAAGGTCGCTTTCATATCTTGAGCTGCCCCTTTAAAGTCACCAGATAATACTTTAACCAGTGCACCTCCAAATTTGGCAACCCGATCAATTATAACATTAATAGCTGCTCCCAATCCAGCCATGACATTACTCAGTAACTCAGTTCCCTTCTGTGTTTTTGTCAAATAAGCGACAAGAGAACCCAGCGCGACAACGATCGCACCGATACCGGTACTGATAAGGGCAATCTTCAAAATTTTCAGCCCCGTAGAAAGCAGATTTGAAGATATGGCAGCCGCTTTTTGGGCTCCGGACATTTGAGTTGTAGCAGCAGAGTTCAATTTGTAATCAGCGGTAAGAGTTTTGATTTCTAACTGAACTTTTTTGTACAAAGCAAGGAATGGAGACATTACTTCGCGAAGAGTACCCTGAATCTTAGAGAATATCCCAGTTTGATTAACAGCCGATTTTATAGCTTCTTCGTATCCTCCTACTGAACGACGATAATCACCCAACTTTTGTTCAGACGTTTTAATTTCCTCGTTGAGAGACTTTATTTTCTTCTGCAAATCACGTCCTTTCGCTGATTCTCTTTCGATTTGACTAAGATTTACATATACCTTATTCAGCCGGGAAAGTTCAGCACGCATAGATTGCAAACTGCCTTCCTGATCTTTTATTGCTTTATTATTATTACGTATTTCTTTTGTCCAAACAACATTCTCAGTCCGGAGTCTTTTTATTTCAATAGCATAAGCTTCATATTCATCCTTACCATCTTTTGTTGTTTTGTTCAACAATGCTTGTTCTTCACGTAACTCTACAATACGTTTTTTGTTTTCT
>ERZ773134.2407-NODE-2407-length-13377-cov-4.718135_pt1 | contig 13377 bp, 12 predicted proteins | sample MGYA00580856_ERZ773134 | MGnify/ENA primary metagenome ERZ773134 (study PRJEB29015, sample SAMEA2737823) | human gut metagenome | biome: human gut; feature: human-associated habitat; material: faeces | place: China | collected 2012 ... | reverse complement strand
TCCGGAAGCAAGGTGCGCCCCCTGCGGGGTGACCGTGAGCCGGTAGGCGTCCGTTTCCAGGGTCGGAACTTCCTGGTCGGAAAGAAGCTGTAAAGTTTTAGCTGTTTCCTGCCTGAGTTCCGTTCTGGACGGCTCAGGGATAATGCTGTATTGGGCTGTTGCTTCTGCCGGAGGGGAGAAGGATAGCAGAATGCCGCCGAGAATGGGTAAGGGACGTGCCATATTTCCAATATAAACGGGGAGGAAACAGGTTCTGTCAAAGAATCATCTTTTGCTTCCAGATTTTTTGCCGTCTCCTTGTTGTCCGGCGCGGAATCGGTAATAGAAAGAAAATAAAAAGACCGCCTCCGGAGAGACGGCCTTTTTATTAGAAGTGGTAGCCCTATGAGGACTCGAACCCCAAAATACGGAACCAGAATCCGCTGTGTTACCGATTACACTATAGGGCTATGTAACGGGCGCTTTTGTGGCGCGGGCGTATTAAAGCGGAAGAGGCCGTTTTTTGCAAGTTTTTTTTTTACTCAAAGATATGTTTTGATTGGAAAAAGGCTGTACAGGTAAGCGGCAGGCTGTTTTTTCCGGAATTATCCGGCCAGGCTTTTAAAGTACGCCAGTACGTGCTCCTCCGTGATTTGCTGGCGGTGCGCCTGTTCATGCCTGCCCTGGGACTGCTTCCATGGGGAGGACGGGGCGGTGTTGATGCGTCCGAGCTGCTGGGCCGTATATTTGCCATAGACGTTCCAGATATGCTCCAGAAAGGGGATAATGTCCGTTTCCTCCTCCAAAGGGGGCTGGCGGCGGCTGGGATGCTCTATGGAAGAGTAGGGCGGCTGATCCTTGTATTCATGATAAATGGAAGGGAGTACCGGACCGGAAGGCCAGGCTTCCACCCGTTCATTGATCAGGAAAGCGCCAGTCCGGTGCAGATGCCACCAGTCCGCCAGAATGACCAGATGGTTCAGTTTGACGGGCGTCAGGATGAACCCCTTGGCGTTCGCCTGCTGAATGAACCAGTTGCAGAGTTTTTGCGTGGTAGTGGAGTTTGCCATGCTGAAATGGGTTGCCTCCATTATAAAAGGCCGCAGGTATTTCTCAACACTAAATCCGCTTGCGGTTCCGGCGCTCTGGCGGTCGGCATAGGCAAATGGCTGTGCCGGGATTCGTCAGGTCCCCGGCATGCCACTTCCTGCTCCGCAGGCGGAATGCCTGAAAATATGGCGCAGGTTGTTCTAGCGGGGAGGGTGCCGGAGGTTCCCCTCTCCCGGGCAGCTCCTGGTGATGTGCTTCCCCTTCCGGAGATTTCCGGGTCAGGCCGTGTGCATGGCAGCGGAGTTGCTTTGCGGGGAAGAGAAGACTGTCAAAGGGAAAGAAAGCGCGCTCTGCGGACAACGTCTTCCGGAGAAAGGGCGTAAAGGCTGTCCAGCAATGATACGGCAAAGGAACCGGGGGAGGGGCTTTGTTCAAAGGCCATTTCTCCGGCAATGCCCATGAGTACGGCCGTGGAAACGGCCGCCTGCAGGGGGGTGGGGGAGACGGCGGCGCAGGCGGCGGACAGGGCTCCCATGGAACAGCCCACGCCCGTGACCCGGGACATCATGGCGTGGCCGTTTTCCGTGGCGGTTACCTGGCGGCCGTCCGTGGAATAATCCGTACGCCCCGTAACGAGCACGGCCGCCCCCGTGTGCAGGGCCAGTTCCCTGGCCGCATGCAGGGCGTCTGCGCTGGAGCTGGTGCTTTCCGGCCCTTTCGTGACGGAGGAATAGCCGGCCAGGGCCATGATTTCAGAAGCGTTTCCGCGGATGATGCGGGGGGATTGTTCCTTCAATTGCCCCGCCAGCCGCGTGCGCAGGGAAAGAGCCCCTACGGCCACAGGATCCAGCACCCAGGGGATATTCAGCCGGTTGGCTTCCCGCACCGCCGTTTGCATGGCGGCTCCCTGTTCGCGCGTCACGGTGCCCAGGTTGACCAGCAGGGCGCCTGTTCCGCTGCGGAGCATGTCCACCGCTTCTTCCGCGTCGTTGAGCATGGCGGGGACGGCGCCTATGGCCAGCAGGAGATTGGCCGTCAGGGGCTGGACGACGGAATTGGTCAGGGAGAGAACCAGCGGGGCCGTTTCCCGGATTTTTTCCAAATCGGCGGTAACGGCTTGAACAAGGTCTGTCGATGAAAGCATGGCGTTAAAAAGTGCTTGATTGTCCAGTGTTTCCTGCGGTACGTCCGTCAGGCAAGAGCCCGTGCGGCGGTTTCCGGATTCTCCGCTCCGCAAATGGCGGAGACAACGGCAATTCCGGAGGCGGTTCCCGTGGCGCGCACTTGACGGGCCTGTTCCGCGTCCAGGCCGCCGATGGCGACAACGGGCAGGGGAGATTGGGAAGCCAGAGCGGCGAAGCCTTCCACGCCCAGCACGGGAGGGGCGTTCAGCTTGGAAATGGTGGGGAAGACGGGGCCCATGCCCAGGTAGTCCACCAGGGAGGCATCCACGGCGCGGAGCTGTTCCTTATTGGAGACGGACAGTCCCAGGATTTTATCCGGGCCGATCATGGCTCTGACGGATGGAACCGGAAGATCCCTCTGGCCGATGTGGACGCCGTCTGCTTCCAGCGCCAGAGCCAGGTCAATGCGGTTGTTGACGATGAAGGGAATACCGCGGGAAGCCAGGAAATCCCGTATGGGCAAAGCTTCCCGGTAACAGGTTCCCGCATCCGGATTGGTGGAGCGGTACTGCACGATGGTAACTCCTCCGTCCGCCGCTTTCCGTACGGTTTCCAGAAGGCTGAGGCGGCATTTGGATGCTTCATCCGTGACCAGGTAGAGATGGAGATTGAATTTTTTCATGGCAGGGAATGGAAGGAATCAGTCCGTAAACAGAGGGGTGGAAAGATAGCGGTCCCCCGTGTCCGGCAGCAGGACGACGATGGTCTTTCCTTCATTCTCCGGGCGCCGCGCCACCTGTGTGGCGGCCCAGAGAGCTGCTCCGGAGGAAATGCCCGTCAGCACGCCGTCCGTGCGCGCCAGTTCCTTCCCTGTGGAGAAAGCGTCTTCATTGGTGACGGCGATGACTTCGTCGTACACGGAGGTGTCCAGCGTTTCCGGCACGAAGCCCGCGCCAATGCCCTGAATCTTGTGGGGGCCGGCCGTGCCCTGGGTCAGCACGGGGGAGGAGAACGGCTCCACAGCCACGATCCGGATGTCCGGATTACGGGATTTAAGGTACTTGCCCACGCCTGTGATGGTGCCTCCGGTACCCACTCCCGCCACAAAAATATCCACTTTGCCTTCTGTATCATTCCAGATTTCCGGGCCCGTGGTGCGGAAATGCGCTTCCGGGTTGGACGGGTTGGCGAACTGGCCGGGGATAAAGCTGTTGGGCAGTCCCGCGGCCAGTTCCTCCGCCTTGGCGATGGCTCCCTTCATGCCCAGCGCGCCGTCCGTCAGCACCAGTTCCGCGCCGTAGGCTTTCAGGAGGTTGCGGCGCTCCACGCTCATCGTCTCCGGCATGGTCAATATAATCCGGTACCCGCGTGAAGCGGCCACCGCCGCCAGGCCGATACCCGTGTTTCCGCTGGTGGGCTCAATGATGACGGAATCCGGCTTCAGCTTCCCGGCGGCTTCCGCCGCATCAATCATGGCCTGGGCAATGCGGTCTTTCACACTGCCGGCAGGGTTCAGGTATTCCAGCTTGGCCAGGAGCGTGGCGTTCAGGCCATTCCTGCGTTCGTAATTGGTCAGTTCCAGCAACGGGGTGCCGCCGATCAGTTCCGTAATGTTTTTATAAATTCTCATGGCTTGTAGGAAAAGAGCGTTGCTGCCGTTAAATCGTTAGAGAATGGCGCGGAAGCCTTGTTCCAGATCTTCCAGAATATCGTCGATATGTTCCGTCCCGATGGAAAGCCGCACGGTGGATGGCGTAATGCCTCCCGCCTTCAGTTCCTCCTCCGTCATCTGGGAATGGGTGGTGGAGGCCGGATGAATCACCAGGGACTTGACGTCCGCCACGTTCGCGAGCAGGGAGAATAGTTCCAGGCTTTCGCAGAACTTGCGAGCTTTTTCAGCGCCACCCTTGATTTCAAAGGTGAAGATGGAGCCGCCCCCGTTCGGGTAGTATCTCTTGTAAAGGTCGTGGTCCGGATGGTCCGGCAGGGAGGGATGGTTCACCCTCTCCACCTGGGGATGGGAGGCCAGATAGTCCGCTACGCGCAGGGCGTTCTGCACATGGCGTTCCACCCGCAGGGAGAGTGTTTCCAGCCCCTGAAGCAGCAGGAAGGAGTTGAACGGGCTGATGGTGGATCCCGTATCCCGCAGCAGGGTGGCCCGGATTTTGACGATATAGGCCAGATTGCCGCATACCTCAGCAAACACGGCTCCGTGGTAATTGGGGTTGGGCTTGCTGATGCCGGGGAACTTGTCGTTCTGCGTCCAGTCGAATTTACCGCCGTCCACAATCACGCCGCCCATCACCGTGCCGTGGCCGCCGATGAATTTGGTAGCGGAATGCACCACGATGTCCGCTCCGTGTTCCAGGGGGCGGAACAGGAAGGGCGTGGCGAACGTGCTGTCCACAATGAGCGGGATGCCGTGGGCGTGAGCCACTTCCGCCAGCGCTTCCATATCCACGATGTCGCAGTTCGGGTTGCCCAGGCTTTCCACGTACAGGGCCTTGGTATTGTTCCGGATGGCCCTGGAAAAATTCTGAACGTCCCTTGCATCCACAAAAGTGGTTTCTATGCCGGCGTCCGCCAGCGTATTGGCAAAGAGATTGTACGTCCCGCCATATACGGTGGAAGAAGAAACGATGTGGTCCCCGGCCCGGGCGATGTTCTGGATGGCATACGTGACAGCGGCAGCCCCGGTGGAGACGGCCAGCGCGGCCGCCCCTCCTTCCAGGGAGGCGATGCGTTTTTCAAAAACATCTGCGGTAGGGTTCATCAGGCGGTTATAAATATTGCCCGGCTCCGCCAGGGCAAAACGGCCTGCCGCCTGTTCCGAGTCTTTGAAGACATACGAAGTGGTGGCGTAAATAGGCACGGCGCGCGCATCGGTGGCCGGATCCGGACTTTCCTGACCCACATGGATCTGGCGTGTTTCAAATCGATGGTTCTTACTCATGGTTTTTATATTCCTATCGGAAAACTAGGGAATAAATAATGAAAAGGAAAGCAGATGTCAAGCTCCGGGTAAAAAAAACGGGACATGGGCCGGAATGGGAAAGGAAGGGGAAATGTTCAGGCCCGCGGCCGCTGCTTAAATGCCTGCTCCGTAGTCGCAGCCGATTTCCTTCTGCTGTTCGGCCAGATCTCCCAGCGTTACGCGGCGCAAATAATTCTCAATGACTTGTTGCAGCCCGCGCCAGAAAGGCAGCGTGGCGCAGCCGGCCGCCCGCGGGCACGGATTCTCGTGGGAAGCCGTGCAGGAAAGGGGCAGGAGGGAGCCTTCCGTCAGTTTCAGGATATCTTCCGTAGTATATTCGCGCGGATGCCTGGAAAGGCGGTATCCGCCGGCCTTTCCCCGGAAGCTCTGGACGAATCCCGCTTTCAAAAGGATGGCGATAATCTGTTCCAGATAACGTACGGTAACGTCCTGCCTGGCGGAAATCTCCTTCAGGGAGATGTAACCCTCGTCGCGGTGCTGGGCGAGGTCAATCATCAGGCGCAGCGCGTAACGTCCTCTGGTGGAAACCTTCATCATACTGGCTAACTAAACGATATTTCTGTCTGTCCGTCAATCGGGAAAGAAGCCCCCAGAAATGGGCGGCCGGCGTGGCCCTTTTCCCTCCTGCCTGGTTTAGTGGGTATAGTGGCGGGGTACCCGGGGACCTATTCCGGTAAAAATCTCCCAGGAAATGGTGCCGGCCTTTTCCGCCAGTTCCGTCACGGGGATATGCGGCCCCATGATTTCTGCGGTCATGCCCGGTTCCGCGTGCGGCGCCCGGCTGACGTCCACCATGATCTGGTCCATCGTCACGCGCCCGAGAAGGGGGCAGGAAACGCCGTCCACCATGACGCGGGCGCCCTTGTGGGCCAGGGAACGCAGGTAGCCGTCCGCATAGCCTATGCCTACGGTCGCCACCCTGGTGGGGTGGTCCGTCACAAAGGTGCCCCCGTAGGAAATGCCGTGGCCTTCCGGCAGCGTGCGCACCACCGTCAGGCGGGAAAAAAGGGCCATGGCCGGCTTCAATTGCGCGGCCCATGGGGAGGGAATGGGGGAAAAACCGTACAGCACCAGTCCGGGGCGGCACATGTTGTTGGAGGGAATTTCATAATCCAGGGAGGCGGCGCTGTTGGCCAGGTGGCAGTACTTTAAAGGCAGTTTTTCCCGGATGCGGGCGGCCATCTGTTCAAAGCGGGAGATTTGCCTGAGCGTAATCTCCCGGTCCTCGTCCGCGCAGGGAAGGTGAGCGCCCAGGCCTTCCAGATGCAGGCTGTCCAGTTCTCCCAGGCGGGAAAGCAGTTCTTCAAGCTGGTCCGGCAGGAATCCGCCGCGGCCCATTCCCGTATCCACGGAAAGGTGGATGGGCAGCGTCTTTCCGTACAGCCGCGCCAGGGAATTGTAATGCGCGGCTTCCTCCATGGTGGAAATGAAGGAGCGCCAGCCGTTCAGCACGATTTCCTCCCGTTCCTCCGGGAACGCGGGGCCCAGGATGTAAGGGCGGGTGCGGCAGCCCGCCTGGCTGATGCGCCGGGCTTCTCCCACATTGGCCACCCCGAAGAAAGCGATGCCTTCCGAATCCAGCGTGCGGCAAACCTGTTCCAGGCCGTGGCCATAGGCACCGGCCTTCACGACGGGCATGTAATATTCCCCTTTGGCCGCCTGTTTGACGACATTCAGGTTATGGCGGATGGCCCCAAGGTCGATTTCGGCCCAGGCGCGGGGAGGGCTGGTTGCTGGCATGGTTGGAGAATGGCGGAAAGGTTGAAAAAAGAGGGGCGACGGACGCTCCCGGCGCAGGGGATTGTCCGCCTTTGACCGCGCAATTCCAGACGGATTTTTGTCAGTCTTTCGAACTTTCAGAAGGTGTAAAAACTGCCATGTGTTTCAGCACATGGCAGTTTGATAAAAATGCTTTTGTTACCGGTGTGACTGGCTGGCAGTCAGGAAAATCGGTTTGCATTTCAAATTTTGTCTTGAATCCGTTGGGAATTAAAGTGATGTTCAGATGTTTTGTCAACTGTTTTTTCTGAATGGAATAATTTTTAAAATACTTGATGGAATGCAATATTGGCATATAATATGAATTAAAGCAGTTTTTTTTGTGATGTCGCGTTCTCTCACTTTTTCGTTTGATATTGGTTATGCATCCATTGGGTGGGCTGTCATTGCTTCCGCATCCCATGATGATGCGGATCCCTCGGTTTGCGGTTGCGGTACGGTTCTGTTTCCGAAAGATGATTGTCAGGCATTTAAAAGGCGTGAATACAGACGTTTGAGACGCAATATCCGCTCCCGGCGCGTTCGCATTGAGCGTATCGGCAGATTGCTGGTTCAGGCGCAAATCATCACGCCGGAAATGAAAGAAACTTCCGGGCACCCCGCTCCCTTTTATTTGGCGTCAGAAGCGTTAAAAGGGCATCGAACTCTCGCCCCGATTGAGCTTTGGCATGTTCTCCGCTGGTATGCTCATAACAGAGGGTACGACAATAATGCCTCATGGTCTAACAGCCTTTCAGAAGATGGCGGGAACGGTGAGGATACCGAGAGAGTGAAGCATGCTCAAGATTTGATGGATAAACATGGGACGGCGACCATGGCGGAAACCATTTGCCGGGAGTTGAAACTGGAAGAAGGCAAAGCGGATGCTCCGATGGAGGTTTCAACGCCGGCTTATAAAAATCTCAATACCGCCTTTCCTCGCTTAATCGTGGAAAAGGAGGTACGGCGCATATTGGAGCTTTCCGCGCCTCTGATTCCTGGGCTGACTGCGGAGATCATAGAGTTGATTGCGCAGCATCATCCCCTGACAACGGAACAGCGCGGCGTGTTGCTTCAGTACGGGATAAAATTGGCTCGGCGTTATCGTGGAAGTCTTTTGTTCGGGCAGTTAATCCCCCGTTTTGATAACCGCATCATCAGCCGCTGCCCTGTCACGTGGGCGCAGGTGTATGAAGCTGAGTTGAAGAAAGGCAATTCTGAGCAAAGCGCCCGTGAACGGGCAGAAAAACTATCCAAGGTGCCCACGGCGAATTGCCCGGAATTTTATGAATACCGCATGGCCCGGATTTTATGCAATATCCGCGCAGACGGAGAACCTCTTTCTGCAGAGATACGCAGAGAATTGATGAATCAGGCCCGACAGGAAGGCAAGTTGACCAAAGCCTCTCTGGAGAAGGCTATTTCTTCCCGTCTGGGAAAGGAGACAGAGACTAATGTAAGCAACTATTTTACTTTGCATCCTGACAGCGAAGAGGCTCTTTACCTGAACCCTGCCGTGGAAGTTCTGCAAAGAAGCGGCATCGGGCAAATTCTTTCGCCGTCTGTGTATCGAATTGCCGCCAATCGCCTGCGTCGCGGGAAGTCCGTTACTCCAAACTATTTGTTGAATTTGCTTAAGTCTCGTGGGGAATCTGGCGAGGCGTTGGAAAAGAAAATAGAGAAAGAATCTAAAAAGAAAGAGGCGGATTATGCCGACACTCCGTTAAAACCCAAATATGCGACGGGGCGTGCGCCGTATGCCCGCACCGTCTTGAAAAAAGTGGTGGAAGAAATTCTTGATGGAGAAGATCCGACGCGTCCTGCCCGGGGGGAAGCGCATCCGGATGGGGAACTGAAAGCGCATGACGGTTGCCTGTATTGCCTCCTTGATACGGATTCTTCCGTGAATCAGCACCAGAAAGAGCGCCGTCTTGATACGATGACCAACAACCACCTTGTGCGTCACCGTATGTTGATTCTGGATCGCTTGCTGAAGGATCTGATTCAAGATTTCGCTGACGGGCAAAAAGACAGAATCTCCCGCGTTTGCGTGGAAGTTGGCAAGGAGCTGACGACGTTTTCCGCCATGGACAGCAAAAAGATTCAGAGAGAACTAACTCTGCGCCAGAAAAGCCATACGGATGCCGTCAATAGATTAAAACGGAAGTTGCCGGGGAAAGCGCTTTCTGCCAACCTGATACGCAAGTGCCGCATTGCCATGGACATGAACTGGACATGCCCGTTCACCGGCGCAACGTATGGCGATCATGAGCTGGAAAATCTGGAGCTGGAACATATCGTGCCCCATTCTTTCCGGCAGTCTAACGCGCTTTCTTCTCTGGTTCTTACCTGGCCGGGAGTCAACAGGATGAAAGGTCAGCGCACCGGGTACGACTTTGTGGAGCAGGAGCAGGAGAATCCTGTGCCGGATAAACCCAACCTGCATATTTGTTCCCTGAATAATTACAGGGAATTGGTTGAAAAGTTGGATGACAAGAAGGGGCATGAAGATGACCGCAGGCGCAAAAAGAAGCGCAAAGCCTTACTGATGGTGAGGGGATTGTCTCATAAACATCAATCACAAAATCACGAGGCCATGAAGGAAATAGGCATGACGGAAGGCATGATGACGCAGAGTTCCCACCTGATGAAACTGGCATGCAAGTCTATTAAAACCTCTCTGCCGGATGCGCACATCGACATGATTCCCGGCGCTGTTACTGCTGAAGTTCGCAAGGCGTGGGATGTTTTTGGGGTCTTCAAGGAATTGTGCCCGGAGGCTGCAGACCCGGTCAACGGCAGGATTATTAAGGAAGATCTGCGTTCTCTCACGCATCTGCATCATGCCCTGGATGCCTGTGTGCTGGGGCTTATCTCAGAAATTATTCCTGCGGACAGAAAAAACGTGTTGAGACGTGCCATTATCAAGCGCCGTCTGGATCAAAAGATGAAACAGGACTTCCTGGAACTCAGGAAGAAACGTTATTATAAGTTGCGTGAGAAGGATGGCCAGACGGGAGCATCATTGGTGGATTTGCCTAATGGGATAAAAGAAAATATCCGCGAGAAATTGATGGAGCAGAGGGTCATTCAGCATGTCCCTGCAGACATGGGCGGCGCTTTACTCAAGGAAACCATGCAGAGAGTGCTTTCTGTTGATGGAAGCGGGGAGGATGCCATGGTTTCTCTTTCCAAAAAGAAAGATGGGAAGAAGGAAAAAAATCAGGTAAAAGCAAGCAAATTGGTCGGAGTGTTTCCAGAAGGCCCGTCAAAATTGAAGGCTCTCAAGGCAGCCATAGAAATTGATGGCAATTATGGAGTGGCGTTAGATCCCAAGCCGGTGGTGATCAGACATATTAAGGTGTTTAAGCGAATCATGGCTTTGAAAGAACAGAACGGCGGCAAGCCGGTGCGCATTTTGAAAAAAGGCATGTTGATTCATTTAACCTCCTCCAAAGATCCCAAGCATGCAGGTGTATGGAGAATTGTATCCATCAAGGATGGAAAAGTTGGCGTAAAATTAGATCTTCAAAGAGCGCATTGCGCTGCACCTACTAACAAAAAGAATGAATGTAATTGGCGTGAAGTAGATCTCATTTCTTTATTAAGAAAATACCAGATGAAAAGATACCCCACTTCTTATACGGGAACTCCACGATAAGGCGTTTTACATGTCATACCATATTCTGAGCATAGATGCCTGCACATGCCATCTGAGCTGCGACAAGGGTCAGCTCAGATGCGTGGATGGAGAGAATCCTCCCCGGACGATTCCGCTGGAGGATGTGGGGGCTGTTGTGCTCAGTTCTTTTAAGGCGACGCTCACGAGCAATTTGCTGATAGAACTGGCCAGGAAGAGAATAGGGTTCGTGCTGTGTGAAAGCTACAGGCCTGCCGTGCTGCTTCTGCCGGCGGATCGAGCTACGGATACCGCTCTGTTAAGACATCTGGCGGATATGCCGGCCCGTTTGCGGAACCGCCTCTGGCAAAAGACTCTGGATGCCAAGTGTGGGAATCAGATGGCGCTGGCGCAGGCATGGAATCCGCATCATCCCGCCATTGTGGAGCTGAAGAGAATGGCCGTGACGGAAAAGACGGCGAGGGAAGCAGAGTGCGCCCGCCTGTTCTGGAGCGTATTTGCGGATACATGGGCAAACTCCGATTTTCGCAGGGGACGTCATGAGGAGGGGTTTAATAACCTCTTCAACTATGCGTACGCTGTTCTGTTGTCTTGCGTATTGCAATATCTCTTTGCGCTGGGGCTGGATCCCTGCTTCGGCATTTTTCATCAATCCCGGGAACATGCGGCGCCTTTGGCTTATGATCTGATGGAACCCTTCAGGCCTGCCTTTGACGCCAATGTGGCCCGTTGGATTCATTTGTGCCTGCAGGAAGGAAAAACAGAAGAGAGAGCAGGAGAAATCACCCGTGAGTTCAGGCGACATATTACAGCTACCTTGCAGGCTTCTGTTATGCACCAGAACAAACAGATGCCGTTGAAAGCGGCGGTAGAGGCCGTTTGCCGCAGTTTCCGTAAAGCAGTTCTTGCCGGGCAATCCGGACCGTATGAACCATGGCATATGACAACTATAAAATGGGCTGGCTAGTTGTGTTCTTTGATCTTCCCACAACCACGCCGGAAGATAAAAAAAACTATCAGTATTTCCGTAAGGCTCTTTTAGAAGACGGCTATACGATGATTCAGTATAGCGTCTATGCCCGCGCGTGCGTTACTCAGGAAAGAATAGCTACCCACTCCCGCAGAATCCAGAAAATGATACCGCCTGATGGTTCTGTCCGCTGTCTTTTCGTTACGAATATCCAGTGGGATAAGATGTTCGTTTTTCATGGCAGGTCTTGTCCCCGACAGGAGGTTTCCCTGCCTCAGCAGATGCTCCTCTGGTAAAAATATCGGACGCCGTATTTTTTTATAAGTCGCTGAACATAAAAATAAGGCACAGTATCTATTGTACTGTGCCTTATTTTGGATTCAAGGCAAAACTACGCGGAAGTGCATTTATTTTACAAACTAATTGTACTGTGCCTTATTTTGGATTCAAGGCAAAACAAATTATCATGAATGGATTGAAGGCAAAGAATTGTACTGTGCCTTATTTTGGATTCAAGGCAAAACTGCCAGGAAAGTCAATCACGTCCACCTTGGATTGTACTGTGCCTTATTTTGGATTCAAGGCAAAACCGGGTTCGACCGAAGCCGGGCCCAGGCATTATTGTACTGTGCCTTATTTTGGATTCAAGGCAAAACCGTAACTTCGGAAACCTGCCCATGTTGCGGATTGTACTGTGCCTTATTTTGGATTCAAGGCAAAACTATGAAGCCGAGTGGTCAAAGGTGCCAAAAATTGTACTGTGCCTTATTTTGGATTCAAGGCAAAACCCAGCTGGCGTGTATATGCGCGGCTGGCCATTGTACTGTGCCTTATTTTGGATTCAAGGCAAAACCGTTAAGTCTGATTTTGAAGCGGTGGAACTATTGTACTGTGCCTTATTTTGGATTCAAGGCAAAACCTGTCACCTACGGCGCACGCAAGTGGTGGAATTGTACTGTGCCTTATTTTGGATTCAAGGCAAAACACGGCGGGACAATAACCTCCTGATTTTCCTGATTGTACTGTGCCTTATTTTGGATTCAAGGCAAAACCGAAGCGCTTCGCACCACATAATGGCGCTTATTGTACTGTGCCTTATTTTGGATTCAAGGCAAAACCACAATTCAAAGCTGTTGTGGTGGATGTAATTGTACTGTGCCTTATTTTGGATTCAAGGCAAAACCGATGTTGCAAAGGGCGCCAAGAACAGCCGATTGTACTGTGCCTTATTTTGGATTCAAGGCAAAACTACAAGCCGTCGCTGATTCTCGGCTCTCGAATTGTACTGTGCCTTATTTTGGATTCAAGGCAAAACCTGAACCCGTCAGCCATGACCAGACGGCCCATTGTACTGTGCCTTATTTTGGATTCAAGGCAAAACCCCGGACGCTGAAAGCCCTGATTGAAAAAAATTGTACTGTGCCTTATTTTGGATTCAAGGCAAAACATGGGCGGCCAAATAACATCAGAACTCTGCATTGTACTGTGCCTTATTTTGGATTCAAGGCAAAACAAAGTCTGAACAGGCTTATTTACATGCAGGATTGTACTGTGCCTTATTTTGGATTCAAGGCAAAACTGGCCCGCTCCAATGGTGTCACCAATCTTATTGTACTGTGCCTTATTTTGGATTCAAGGCAAAACTACAAGACCACATTCCCCTGCCTTCGGATTATTGTACTGTGCCTTATTTTGGATTCAAGGCAAAACTGCCCGGACATGGCATAGGCCAGAAGTTTTATTGTACTGTGCCTTATTTTGGATTCAAGGCAAAACGAAACAAGATAAGTGCCCTGCGCGGGGCTGATTGTACTGTGCCTTATTTTGGATTCAAGGCAAAACTACAAGACCACATTCCCCT
>ERZ773134.2405-NODE-2405-length-13386-cov-2.952217_pt1 | contig 13386 bp, 5 predicted proteins | sample MGYA00580856_ERZ773134 | MGnify/ENA primary metagenome ERZ773134 (study PRJEB29015, sample SAMEA2737823) | human gut metagenome | biome: human gut; feature: human-associated habitat; material: faeces | place: China | collected 2012 ... | reverse complement strand
ATTTACAGGACTGTTCTCCTCCCGTCGGGTCCACCTCGCCCGTCACCGGCATCACCGTCAACCCGGACAGCATCCAGCAATGGATCTGCGGGAACCCCAGCACTTCCGTCGAATTATAATTATACCCGCCTCCATACTGATTCTTGTTTCTTGTCAGAGGCGCCGCCCCTATCATCCCATAAGGTTGGTTCCCTGTGATAAAGAAAAAATACCGTCCGCGGGCAGTCTCGATATAAGGATTTACCCAGGATACATGATCCGTATAATCATCGGGAGAAGGAAACACCTCGATCTCCGAAAGCCCCACCTGCGTACCGGCGGCATCGGTCACCTCGAACCGTACCCACTCGACCTTCCGCGACTCAAACTCAATCTCTTTGGGAGTCCCGTCATTAGCCATTCCCCAGACATTGATCTTACTGCCGTCACTGAAATGCAATACGCCTCCGGCTACATGTGCCTCCATGGCCGGACGGTCATACAGAATAATTTTATTGATATTCACGGGGCGTTCCCAATCTAACTGTATCCAGGGATAATCGATCTGTCCCCAGAAAGTCTCCGTACTTTTAGATACCCATTCCCCTTTTCCCGGTACCCGTATCAGGCCATCGATCACCTTTGCCGCATCGTGACCGGCATCAATCGAAGAGGAAGCCGATGCTCGGGCCAGCGGGGCAATATTATAGGGAGTTGCCTGCACTATATTCCAAGGAAAACCTCCTAAAAGAAGGAGCATGCAAAGTTTCAAATATACTTTCATAAGATAAAAGACTTTTATCGGTTATTCTTTAATCTATTATTACATCTGTGCCATCCTGAACCCGTAAGTTTCTGACCTTATCACGATAACGGACTTTAACCTTTTGCGGTTTGTCGGAATATATCCGGGCAGAGATCAATTCGCCTTCCTTCCATTTCATATCGACCGTATAGCCACCCCGTGCACGCAATCCCCGTATCTCTCCCGTTTTCCAAAAGGAAGGTAACGCAGGAAGCAAATGAATTTCTCCATTATGGCTTTGCAACAACATTTCGGCAATACCTGCCGTACCTCCGAAATTACCGTCTATCTGGAAAGGAGGATGGATATTAAACAAATTGCTTTGGGTTGTTTTAGCCAGTAACATCTGTACATTGTTGCCTGCCTCTTCCCCATCTTGCAAACGGGCATAAAAATTAATCATCCAGGCACGGCTCCAACCGGTGTACGAACCTTGTCGGTTCGATTCATTCTCATTGTAGAAACGACGACGTTCAATGGTTTTACGGGCAGCTTCAAACAAATCCTTCTTGGTTGAGTTGATCGAAGTACCCGGATAAAGCCCAAAGAGATGAGAGATATGCCGGTGCCCCGGTTCGACCTCTTCATAATCTTCAATCCATTCCTGAATTGTCTGATAACGTTTGCTTATCCGTATAGGCGGTAATTTACGCAAGGTTTCAGACAACTTCTTATTATTCTTAGAGTCTGCACCAACAATCTTACCGGCATCCAGGCAAGCATGAAGCAACTCGTATATGATCTCAACATCCATCGTTGCACCATATGTCAGCATATACGTCTTACCATTCGGTAACTTATACCTGTTTTCCGGTGAATTGGAAGGAGCTGTCACCAGATACCCGTTTTTATCTTCCACCAAATAAGACATGATAAACTCGGCAGCTTCCATCATAGCTGGATACGCCTCGTTCTTCAAATACTCCTTATCGCCATTAAACAGGAAATGTTCCCATTGATGTAAGACCAACCAAGCACTCGCAATCGGGAAAGTACCCCATCCCACTCCATCGGCAATGGCTGTACGACCGAAAGGATCCGTCAGGTGATTCATCGTCCACCCTTTGGCATTGTAGGTTTTACTTGCTGTTACCCGACCTGGTACCCGGAGCGCATTGATGAAATTGGAAAAAGGCACTACCGTCTCCGACAAATTACAAACCTCAGCCGGCCAGTAGTTCATCTGGATATTGATATTCGTATGGAAGTCGGAACTCCAAGCCGCATACATATCTTCATTCCATAACCCTTGCAAATTAGCCGGAAGCACACCGGGAGCACGGGAAGAATTCATCAACAGATAACGCCCGTATTGGAAATAAAGCGTAATCAAGGAAAGATCGGTTTCTCCGTTTTTCACCCGTTCCAACCGACGGTCGGTGGGTAACATGGAAGACTCGCCCATATTGAACGTCACACGGTTGAACAGACTACTATGATCTGCCACATGCGCCTGCTTTACTTTCTCATACGAATCCTTACTCAGCCGGGCAAGAATTTGTTGGCACGTCTTCAACGGATCGATTTCCCTGTCGACATCCAACTTAGCAAAATTATAATCTGTAGCAGCTGTCAAATAAAAAACAACTTCGTCTGCCTTTTCTACATAAAACGCATTGTTCAACGCCATCAACTGCCCACCTTTATGAAACCCGGCAATCCGGCCAGCAAAACGCATGTGAGGACCGATCGCACCCATTTCCGCTTCCGGCAAATCTATGATCTGCCCCTTTATCTCCAACTCATTGGCCGATACCGGACAGGCTGTAGCATCCTGTTCCCTGCCATAATGCAACCGGAACGTCAGAGCGCCAGGCGTATCGGCCGACAAACGAATGACGACAACATCATTTTCAGCAGAGACGAACACTTCACGTTTATAAGTCACCTGATTTAACGTATAAGAGACAGAGGCAATGCCAGTCTCCAGATCCAGTTCCCGCCGGTAATCGGAAACAGCCGAATTAACGTTCCGGCCGGTCAATAAGTCTATATAAATATTTCCAAACGGCTGATAAGAACGAATACGCAAGGGATCGCTTTTCATGTATTTTTCCGATAACTCCACCGCCTTTCCGATCTCTCCATTTAGCAACAATTGTTGTATTTCAGGCAGTTTGTCGGCAGATGCCGCATTGGCATCGCTTTTGGCTCCGGCCCACAGACTTTCTTCATTCAACTGAATGGTTTCGCGTCGATAATCACCGTACACCATCGCTCCCAAACGGCCGTTCCCCACCGGAAGAGCCTCGTTCCAATCTTTTGCCGGCTTGTCATACCATAACCGGCAATCCTGTTGTTGCGCCGATAGCGCGATCGAAACTATACAACAAAGTGTGATAAATAGATTCCGTTTCATAAATATAATATTTTAATACCTGCTAATACGAGCCACGAAGCCACCGCCCGACATCAATTCTTCTTTAAGCCGCTGGCCGGAACGTACTTTACTTTTCTTCACCACAAGCTGTTTCCGGTTGCCGGGGGCATCCGTAGCTATTTCCATCTGATATTTCCCTTTCGGCAAGAAATCCAGCTTCGCATCAAACGTACGGGCATCCTCTCCGTTAAGGACGGTCAGATACCAAACATCCCCTTTTCTGCGTGCCAAAGCAGCCAACCTGCCGATCTCGCTTTCCGGCAATACAACCGTTTCATCCCAAATCACCGGTACACTTTCTATAAACGAGCGTCCGGGGCAGGACAACATTTCATCCACATCTGCCGCAAAGATCAACATCGGGGAGGTAAACATATAAATGGATGATAACTGGCATCCAAAGGTGACGGAGGGAGAGCATTGCGTAATGAAACTCATCGGCGTATAATCGGCAGCTCCTACCAACCAACGGGTAAAGGGCAATACCGTATTGTGATAAGGCCAAGCCGGTCCCGGAGCCCAGCTATCCTCTCCACCTACACATTCCAAACCTCTCACCGCCTCTTTCGCCAACAAGTTCGGATAGGTATAGGAGTCGCCGGTCGGTTTATTCACACCGTGGAAGATAACCATCAACTTTTCTTTGGCGGCATCTTTCAAAATATTCTCCATCAAATTCACCGTAAAGAGGTTTTCGGTATGGAAGAAGTCTATCTTCAACCCTTTCACCCCAACTTCCGCGCATTTCTTCATGAAATTGGTGCGTTCTTGCGGATCCACCAGACCAATGTCTGATTTATTTCCAGAGCGGGGAGACGAAGAACGCCATACCCAAATATCCACATTCTTGGCTTTGGCATAATCCACCAACTCTTTCAGTATTTCCCATTTAGTCCGTCCGTTTGCCTCTTTCTCTGTTTGTTGCCACAACTCCCAGCCATCGTCTACCACTACGGATTCAATACCCAGTTCAGCACATCCGTCTACAAACCGTTTTTGCGTAGCTACACTTAGTTTCTCACTACCCTGCACATACCACGTAAAGGTCGCCCTACCCGGTTTTATCCAATCTGTCTTTGCTCCATCCGGGAAAAGCGTTTTATTCGGCTGATCAGAAACCTGAGCAATGATCTGGTTATTTACCAAGCCATTCAAATCTTTTGACAACATAAGGATACGCCAAGGAGTTACAATTTCCTGACTTTCCGCTTTCGGGGAAACAATCCACGGGATATTACGCACTTCTTCATGCCAATATTTAGCAGGAGGAAGACCAGTAACTATTCCCGTTTCCACATGTCCCTTATTTTCCACATAACCAAACTGTACCTTGTTCGGAGCTGTACCCAACAGTACTGCACCATGATAATTGAACAGATTTGCTTCCGTGATCGCCGCATAAATTCCATTCGGTAAATGAAAAGTCGCAGGCGGAGCCAACAACTCGCCTTCTATACGGTCAGTCTCCCGTTCCTGGTATTGTTGCAACCAGCCGTATTGAAATGGACCGCTGGCATACCAAACTTTAGTCTGTGACGGGAAAATAAACGATGTTTCCTCTCCATAAATACATACAGGTCCATCTGCCGGAACGCGGTAACGCAGGGCAATCCCGTCAGGAAATATCCGGGCATCCAGATAAAAACGACTTCCGTCGGCTTGTTGTAATTGGTAGACAAGCGTATTATTTTCCTTTTTTTCCTTGTTAAGCAACTGAACGTCTTTCCCCAGCATACGGTGATCAACATTCAATCCTAAAGGAGCTTCCCGGATAACTGAATTTTCCTCATAAGAGACATCCAGTACCAATTGTTTATCGGTATTCGCCTCTATTTTCAACTTTACCGGGGTAGCACCGGTAACAGCGTCTACCGCCTCCCCTTTTACAATCTGACTTATACTCAATAAGAACAGGGCTATGGCTAAAAACTTCGTTATACGATTATTCATCTTAAGTTATATTAGGTTTCAAAACATTGAAATGGTAAAAATAGGAAACAAATCCAATAGGTACTTTTATAAAATACGGGTATTATTTTGCAAAATCCGGGATTAGCGAGATCGGTTTCGGCCACACCTTAAACTCCTGATGCCCGGCTTTCTTTATCTCTATCGGACCGGGATAAGGATTCGAGAGCTTACGTTTGTTTCCCAAGATGTCCGTATCCACTTTAATCGGACTATCATCAGGGTTCGTGAAACTCTGTTGAGGAATAATAGCCTTACCTAGCAATTCACCCGTTACAGCTTTTCTTTTCACATCTTTCGTCCAACTCTCCGGTACATCCATCAAAAGATACCAGCCATCTTCCCGCTCCTCCAACTTCGCTCCAGGATTGAATGTAGAGTCGACCAATGCCGTCTTATCAGCCTTTGCGGCACGAGCGCCTTGTGCAAACACATTCCCATCATACCAGACCGGCAAAGCCAACTCGCTTCTACCCCATTTACCCAAAGAAGCGGATTCACCTACAAACACGTTGTTGTACCAACGATGGTCTCCCCCTACATTACGCACCTTACCGACAGAAGTCGTCCCATGAGGCTCATAAAAATAAGTGTTCCTGATATCACTGCTAATACCGACATTCGAAGTAATCAAGTTATGCGCCATGGCTACCCCTTGCGACTTTAACCAAATCGAACTTTTCGACAACAAAATATTGTTGAAGATACTTAATGGGCCATGGCAAACCTCCAAGAACAGGTCGTCCGCCTTATTGTCATGGAACAGGTTACCATCCACCCTTGACCCCTGATTTCCCCAATCGAGCCACAATCCCCAATGAGCCACATTATATATATGATTCCTACGAATGGTCACATCGGTAGAGAAATGAAACTTGATTCCGGCATTCTCATACCCCCAAAAGTTCTCATTTTGACCAATCTCATGAATCTCATTTCCTTCAATAAGGCTGAAAGAGGCACCGCTACATCCCACAATTCCGGCTTGCCCGCAATTGTAAATATGATTGTTCTTTATCACATGAAAACCCGCTTCCTCTTTCGTCCAAGAAGCATTATCAAAAAAGTCTTTCAACTGTTCCACCGTCTGGCCTCCGTTCGGCATGGCGTAAACTTTCGGCGGCATCCGCAAATAATGATGCGCATGGCCGAAAGTCGGACGTCCCAAAGAAATTCCCGAACAACGGGAATTACGGATCAGATTATCTTCTATCACCCAACCTTTAGCCCAACGAGGTCCAATCAATCCAGGCTGTTCAGCCGAAGGCGGTGCCCAGTTGGTGGCTGCATTCTGAAGTATAAAACCGCGAACAGTGATATAATCCACTCCTACATGTTCAGGATAAAATACCTGTGGACGAGCCGTGATCTCCACACTACCGCCATTCGGATCGGTTCCGTCGGGGAACTGGGCATAAATGATCGTAGGAACGGTGGGATCCAACTTCGGCGCACGGGTCACCAGACGAATATTCTGCTTTCCTTTCAACTCGCGCTTCATGTTGATGGCAAAGGTCTTTTCTTTCAGCCAATCGCCGGTATTTGTGATCTCACACGTACCCAACAACTCCCCGCCAGGCTCATCCAAACGCATTTCTATCGTTGCTCTTTTCACCAACGTAGCAGCACTGACAAAGAACGTATTTGTACCCTTTTCACCAAAGTCCACATTTTCATAATGGATAACAGACCCTTCCTGCAGATAACCCAAATTGGCTCGGTCGCCTCCTAAAACAATCCCTTGGTCTCCCAATTCCACAGAAGCATCCATCGGAAGGATTTTCTTGTTATCCAACGCCCACACCTCTCCGATGTTCATCAGCACATTTCCTCCGTTTCCTCCGGATTCCACATACCAACGCGGTTCCCCCTCCAACGGCTTCATCACATCTTCCAGGGAAAAGATCTCACGGATAGGCTCATCACCCAAGAAAACCCAACCGGTATGGTTCAACTTGCCTTCGCCATAATACCAGCCCCCGTAAATTAGTTCATCAAACGGATTAGCACCTTGCCAAAAATCGTTGTCCACCACCAGCTTCCATGTGTTATTCGCCACTTTTACCCACCCTTTGGTTGGTTCTGAACCGGTGATCACCACCCTTTCACCTTCCGCAGCCTGATAAACGATAGGCTTATCCTTGGTTCCACTTCGTTGCGGACGAACCAACTCCCTATAAGTCCCTTCATGAACCGTGATCACATCACCGGGTACAGCTTCTTTGGCTGCTTTATTGATAGTCCTGTAAGGAGAGTTTGCAGAACCCAGATTTACATCATTTCCATTCACAGAAACATGAATATCCCTTGCCATCATAACACTGCATGACACAGCAAACAGCAATGTCAAGAAAGTTTTATTATTCATACGATTTTTATACATTTTAATCCAAAGCAAATATAAATTATCGTACTCCCTCAAGAAATAGCAAATAATTGTTTATTTGGTGGATTATTATTGTTTACTATTATTTACTTTAAATATTCAATCTACTACCACACCTTAATCCGTTGGACTCCTTGTTGTAATAATTCCATGGGGCCTACCTTAAGTGACTGCTTTGAACGAGTATTTCCCAAATAATCTTTATTCAATATAAAAGGAGTCTCATTTACATAGTCATACAAATAACCTGACAATTTAGTTATTCCCAGTCTGGCTGCATCAACAGGTTTAGCTACTAATGCATGAAAAAGATCATTATCTACCGAAAATAACAGAAAAACACCTTCTGTCGTCTCTTCCAGTCTGATTTTCGGATTATAGTTATCCTTGACAGCCCCCTGTTCTTTCCCAGTCATTGGTTTTGCTCCATTACAAAATATATTATCTTCTCCATAAATCGGCCATTTGGCATGATCGTACACAGATAGCCCATACCTGACATCAGTTCGTGTGCCACCAACAAACATATTATTATAAAAACGATGATCACCGTTCGTGATTATAAACATACCCTTTACTTCAGTAGAATGATTCAAATGATATGGAACATAACGCTCATCGTCATTCCGGCTAATAAATCCTGCAAAGAGATTATTAAGGTAGGCACCCCCATCCGAGGATTCTCTCACTGATTGATCGGACAAGAATAAATTATTATCAATTATATAAGGACCATGGTTCACTTCCAGAAATAAATCCAACTCTGTATTATCATAAAACAGATTAGATGAAACATGTGCACCCTGAGCCATCCAATCCAACCACATCCCTTTATCACAACCATGAATACGGTTATTATGAATATAAGTATCAATAGGCCCATGTAGTTTGATACCAGCCATTTCAAAGCCACTAAACTGACGTTTTGAATGAATATTATAGATATGATTCCCGTAGATTTCACAAAACGCACCTCCCATACTTCCGCAGATACCTGTTTGTTCACAATCAGATATCACATTATTACGAACAATATGTGAACCAACATTTTCACGATTCCATCCATGACGTAACGTATTAAAAATGACCTCCCGATAATGTTGTGTACCATCCAAACGTTTATCTGTCATTTCTAAATTATGTCCGGTACTACGTTCTTTCCCTAACGAAATACCATTACAACGTGAATTCTTTATCACATTATTTTCAATTATCCATCCTTTACACCAATGTGTTGCAATCATTCCAACCTGTTCCGCAGTCGGTGCTCCCCATTGCGTAGCTGCCTGACCTACGTGAAAACCACGGATAGTGATATAGTTCAATCCTTGCCGGGTTGGATAAAAGCAAGTAGGACGAGCCGCTATTTCAACGGTCTCTTTATTAGGATCGATATCTCCGAAATTAGCATAAATAGTCGTATTATCAGCATCCACCGTAGCAAACCATACACGTTGTGTGCCTTCAGGATCACGTACACTACGGATAGTATCAGGATTCAGCACTTTCTCCACACTAACTACCTCATATAATGAAACATCATTCAAATATACATCACCTGTATGATGAACACGTCCATTATCAAAAAACCAGTCACCAAAAAGTTTATCTACATATGGGTTATACGAACCAAAGAAACTATTAGGCAATGTCACTTTCCAAACACCTTTACCTCTCTTCTCTTTTATCCAGTTCTTAATAAGCTCAGAACCTTTCAACTCTGCTTTTTCTCCTTCTGCGACTTGGTAAACAATACGTTTTTCATTATTTTCTCCCCCGTTCAACGGATTAACCCATTCCCGGTAAACTCCGTTATGTACTATCACCACATCACCAGGTAATGCTTTTTGTGCTGCGGCATTGATTGTTTTCAATGGAGTAGAAATATCCCCATCATTAACATCACTTCCCATCGGTGATACATGGTATTCTTTCGCGAATATCAAATTTCCACACAAAAAGGACAAGAAAATTATATTTAATACATTTTTCATATAAATTAAGTTTCCTCTTTATTAAAAGAGGCTTGTTAATAAGTACCTATAAATTATTAAGGAGATATTTCTGTTAGCATTTTATGAAATACAGGCATATTCAATCAATCGGAGAAAAATATTACTACTTTTCTCCGATTATATTATTAAAAATTACTCATAAGGATTAAATGTTCCATTATCCCATCCTTGAGTCTGCTCTAACTTGCTATTCGTTTCCAAATGTTTTAAAGGCAATGCATAGAAGTAATAATTATCCTTGAAGTCGATCGTAAATACTTTATCCAACTCTACAATAGAATCTCTAAAGAAAGTAGTATAATCTTTATTCAAATCAACGGTACTTTCTATAGCCAGGAACTCCTCCTTATTCATTTTCAATATTGGATAAACACCATGACGTTTTGTTCCGTTCAGTTCATCAGCAAACAAACGTCTTCTGCGTAAATCCCAATAACGTTTACCTTCAAATGCGAACTCAATCTTACGCTCTAACATGATAGCATCAATCATTCTTGAAGAATTCATATTTTCCTCCAGACCATACATACTATTATCACCCGGTAGTATGCCTGCTCTACTACGAATTTGTTTTAATACATCATATGCTTCCATTGTTTTACCAAGTTCAGCTGCACATTCTGCATAATTCAACAAAACCTCGGCGTAACGAATTTCAGCCCAGTCTGTACTACCTTTATCCGCAAAATAGGGCGTATTTGAAACATTCACGGCACGTCTGCAATAAAATCCAGTAGAGCCTGCTGCATTTTCAGCTCCCACAAAAGTCCATTGTTTCCGACCAGTCTTACCACTTAACTCCCATAAACAACCATTATAAGCGATAGAAGCCTTAAAACGTGGGTCCCTATTTTCCCAGTAAGCGTCAGGATTATAACCAGAGCCGGCATCCGTAATCGGTTTGCCATTAATCATCGGATAAGATTCCACCATTTCCAACGTGGGTTGATTAAAGCCTGTAATATTTTGCGAATCATCCAACGGACGTGTAGCCGCCTCCCAGTTATGAGTAACATCAGGTTCCTGATAACGATAAGCCAAAACCACCTCCTCATTCATCTCATTAAACCAGAAATTCTCATAATCGGCATATAAGGCATATCCGTTTTTCGCCAATTCATCTTTAGCCACTTTATTGGCTTCGTATGCTTTTTCCCAACGGCTCATGTCTTTTTCCGGATTAAATTGCGGACTTGCATAATACAACAATATTCTACCTTTCATCGCCAAAGCAGCAGCCTTAGTAATACGTCCCACATCTTTGTTGCTCCAATGCCAGGGTAAACCGGCAGCCGCTTTATCCAAGTCACCCACAATGAAATCAATACATTCCGAAGTCTTATTTCTAGCAACATAGATATCATCCGACAAAGACTGCGGTTTTTCTATGATCGGAACGCCGCCATACTGACGTACCATTCCAAAATATTGCCATGCCCTAAGAAAATAAACCTGTCCTTTCAGTTGATTTTTCGTTTCTTCATCTATACCTCCAGACTCGATACTTTCCAAAAAGATATTGATATTCCGGATATTCGTATAATTCCATGTATCAATGGAAGAAGAAGTCAGTTGACCGTACATAACCTCGGTTTTAGACCTTGGTGCTGCTTCATCAGAAAGACAAGAAGCATCATAATCCCATCGGGGCAAGTTATCTCTGCATAATTTGTTTACATAAGCTGTCGCATAACTCACATCAGACCACACTTTATCTTCCGGAATTGCAGACAAATCAGTTTTATCCAATACATCGCAACTTGCTAACAATATCAATGATGATAAAAACAATATATATTTCATATCTACTCTCTATTTAGGAATTAAAAACTCAAGTTCAGACCCAAAGAATAACTTCTCATATTCGGATAATCCGCAATAGAAGAACATTCAGGATCATAATACTTTATCTTATTTTGTAAAAGGAATAAGTTCGTACCTGTCAGGAACACTTTCAATTGCTCTATTTTCAATTTAGACAGAAAACTCTTAGGAACAGTATAACTCAGATTCACATTCTTCAGACGCAGGAAATCGGCATCACGTACCCAGAACGAAGATCCCATCCAGGCATTATTTCTTCCGGCACGCGGGAAAGCAGCACTCGGATTTTCAGGAGTATAATGATCTTTCAAATAAGCGAAAGGCGATTCTTCCAGAGGCCAAGGCTGATCAAAATAATCCAACATTCTCTTAGCACCGGCTACGCCTTGGAAAAAGAGTTCCAATTCAAATCCTTTCCAGGCACCTCCGATAGAGAAACCATAATTGATAGGAGACGACGTATGATTAATGATCCAATCCTGGTCGTTCTCATCAATAATACCATCGGGAGTATCTGAATTTGGTCCACGTAAGTCTCTATAATTGAGCATACCCAGTTCTGGTTTCTCCCCGAATATTGTATATCCTTCCGGTAGAGCATCCAAATCTGCCTGTGTACGGATAATACCAGTTGCTACATACCCCATTTTACGATCAGTGTTCAAACCGAGTTCTGATTTATAAGCTCGCAAGTTCTCTGCTTCATCTTTTTCGATCAATTTATTAGTAGCATAACCGATGTTACCTTTCACCCAGTACTGAACATCAGAACCGATCTTATCTTGCCATCCCAATTCGATTTCGAACCCTTTGGAATTGATAACCGCATAATTTTCAGCAGGCATTTTAGCACCGAATGTTGTCGGCAAACTAGCCAATCTATCACCTAAGATATCATACGTATGTTTAAAGAAACCTTCAACACTTAAAGATAATCTATTCTTGAACAACGCTGCATCTAATCCCCCATTATAAGAAAGAGACTTTTCCCAGGTAATATTGGGGTTAGGTACTACACCTGCCGACAAACCATTAGACAACTCCCCAAAATATGCACCACTATTCAATGAATAATTTTGTTGCCATTGCCAACCACCGACGGCATCGTTACCCAACAAACCGACAGATGATCTGAGTTTCAGATAATCAACGAAACGAACATTGTTTTTAAAGAAGTTTTCCTCCGAAATACGCCAGGCCGCCGAAACGGATGGGAAAAATCCCCATCGTTTATTAGGGGCAAAATTAACCGACCCGTCATAACGGAAAGATGCTTCAAGCAAATATTTGTCATCATAACCATAATTTACACGTCCGACATAAGATAGACGTCCTGTTTCTGAGCCTTTACCATCTACAGAAGAATCTTTCGGGTCTGAACTTCCGGCAAACAGTTCATCTACAATATTAGAAATAAAATATTTCCGTTGAGCATTGAACCAATCTACTGTTCCTTCATACTGTTCATAAATAAAGGTTCCGCCGACATCATGCTTGCCAAACCGATGATTATAGGTTATAATAGCATTCAGCTGGTAGCTGTTATCCTTATTATATTTTTCCAATAAATAGTCACCATCATCACGAATAACCATTTCTTTCACTACATTTGATGTCTGGAGATGATTATGTCCTCCCGAAGTTTCAAATTTGTATAAAGGATAAGGTCTGTTGAATTGTTTGATAAAAGTATGTTTGTTAAACTGATTATACATCAGCTTCAGGCTCAACCCTTCTATAAAAGGGACATTATATTGTAACGCAACAGTAGCATCATAGCTGGACCATTTCTTCCGGTTATATCCGGTCGAACCGTTGATTGCTTCCAGTGGAGACCAAGCCATATTTGTTCCGTTAGCCTTTCCGTCGATATAAGAGGGGAACCAACGCCCTCTACGCAACAAGCCATTATACAAATTATTCAATGTCTCTTTATCATCATCATACAACCAGAAAGGTTTATCATCATTTCTGGTGTCGATATTTATATTTAATGAAGCTACCAGATCTTTGGTTATATTGGCTTCCA
>ERZ773134.2373-NODE-2373-length-13504-cov-3.416983_pt1 | contig 13504 bp, 7 predicted proteins | sample MGYA00580856_ERZ773134 | MGnify/ENA primary metagenome ERZ773134 (study PRJEB29015, sample SAMEA2737823) | human gut metagenome | biome: human gut; feature: human-associated habitat; material: faeces | place: China | collected 2012 ... | reverse complement strand
CCCACCCGATATCCGGCTGCCTGCAGGCAGGACGCCAGCATGGCCGCCGTGCTGCCCTTGCCGTTGGTGCCCGCCACATGGACAAACCGGAGCTGTTTGTGCGGGTCTCCCAGCGCGGCCAGCAGGGTGCGGGTGCGGGTAAGGCCCGGCTTGTGCCCGGCCCACTGCACCGCGTGGATGTATTCCATTGCCTGTTCGTAGTTCATAGATATTGCCTCTTTATGATTTTGAATGCCCTCCGCTGTGCTCTGGGCATATTGAGCGGAAATATTATTTTTAAATTTGCAACTCCGGAAAATCTGCGGATTTTCCGGAGTTGCTTTTTCACAGGTGGGGTCGCAGCGGGCAACAGCATTTCCCGTACCGACCCCTTTTCGTGAACAGGTCAATGGGAAATGACCGCAGTCGTTTCCCATTGACAAAAAGAAAATTCATTTCTCTGGCTATGGCGCAGCGCACGCGGAGCCATTTTCAATCGTTCTCGTTTTATTTCTTTGCCAGCTTCATCAGGCTGCGGTTTTCCAGCAGGATGCGCAGCAGCACAACGTTCACGGCGCTCAGGATGAGGGCGTTGGGGATGCGCACCGCCAGATTTATCACTCCTTGCCCACCGGGATAGCTCACGGTTCGCCACAGTGGCGCATTCGCGGGTATCAGTGTTTCATGCTCGGTATTGATAACCCGACCAAAGCGCAGTAACTCAAACCCTGCGCTTGGACTTTGCGGATAAAGTCTCAGTGCAGCACTGTACAAGTTGTATTCATAATCAGTGCCGTCAGCATCCGTCAACACTTCTCCCACAATGTCATAACGGCTTGGTATCACCGGATTTGCTCTGCGGGTAGTCATGATACAATGGCCAGTATCAAAACACATGGTGACAACCAACGGTTCCGTGCTCTGAAAAACTTCACCTGTGTTATCTACTGCGTTGTTTTCCGGCGCACTCCTGTAAAAGCGGGTACCGGGCGGCAGGTAAAAATAGATATCCCCGTAAACCACGTCGGTACGCCCATGACGGCTCACATCCATCTCAGGTGTAGTGCGCCCGGTTATTTTTCTCAGATTGTCATCATCGCAGAAAATTTGGAAGTGCAGGCCGCGATCCCCGTCGACATGCCCCGGCATTCCCAGTGACGATTTCCGGTAGACTTTATTTCCTTCACTGATACCCTCTTCAATCTTTTCCAGGTGCATGTAAAGAGAGTAATAAACAATATTGCCGTCCTCACCAGTGCCTATTTCAGTTTCATGACGAAGCAGAACATACCCATCGTCTGTGCTTCCATTATAATTGAGCGGCGGAAGACTACATGCCGCCTGGTCAGAGGGATTGCGAATAGATACCACGACACCATCAGCAATGGCACGGACATATTCTGGTTGCCTGTCACTGTTTGTATGTCTAACGTGGATGCCTCCATGCCATGATCCCCCATAGTTGATGGGATAGTCACGGTCAGGTTCAACTGGCATCATCCTTTCAATCCAATGAGCATCGTTTTCATTGTTATTTTTCGCTCGTATAAATGGCGGGCTAATAATCATTTCTTATATCCTTAAGAAAAGAAAAATTTTACGGGTGGCTCATCTACTTTCTCTGCCAACATTTGTAACTCAACAGGCTCATGTGCTTTTCCCATACGCCCGTAATGCACCGCTTTGACGTTATAATCCCCCGGCGTTCCCGGCTCAATGCCGCTACCCTCAATCCGGATATAACTTCCACCACCATTAATCGTTATTTTTTTCTTCGCTGAAATCCTGATCTCGTCCTCAGTACTGACGATCTCTATCGACTTCTTCGCCAGTAACTCCATCAGATCGTGCTGCGCCTGTACCGATACTGCGCCTTTATTGGCAATCAGTTTGATACCCGCCTTGCGCACAAACACGCTCAGCGCCCGCCCTACGCCGATAAACATATTCTTCACCACGCCGATATCGGCGTTGTTTCCCGCATTTATCTGGAGGTTTTTCACTGCGGCCAGTTGCAGGTGCTCGCCGCTGGCGACCGCCACACCTTTCGGCGCGTGCATCAAAATCACCGAGGCGGTCAGGTCATTTATCCGGCTGGTTATCAGCGCCACCTGCGCGGCCATATCCGCCGGATCGGCGTTCGCCGTGGCCGCATCGTCAGACAGTTTCTGGATTTTATCGCTCAGGCTGTTCAGTTCGCTGATAATGTCGGCCATTTCGCGTACCTGACCCTGCGCCTTATCCTGCGCGTCGGCGCTGATAAAGATGCCTTTCTTTGCCCGTACTGCACCCCACAGATCGGTACGCAGTTCAAAACCTTCCCCGCGCTGCTGTTTTCCGGCATCCACCAGATGGCCGAGGTTTAGCTGGCTCTTGCCGCCGTACTCGGTACTGACCTTGATATGCTCTTTGCCGCGCTCATCGTCGAGGCGGATTTTGTTGTTCGCCGGGGTGCGCAGCACGTTACGCTTGTAGTTCTGAATGGTCACATGGTCGGTGTGTGCCGAGTCGTGTTTTACGCCTGCAATATAAGGTCGGTCCGGGTTGCCTTCCTCAAAGGCGATGCTGACTTCCGTTCCCGCCAGCAGCGGCAGATGCAGGCCGTAGGTGTCTCCCGCATACGGGCGCGACTGGCGTACCCACAGGCTTTCATAACCCGGTTTCCACGTATCGCGGTCAAAGTCGAGGTTGACCCGGTAGCGCCCGTCCTTGTCGATATGGGCGTAGATGTCGTTCTTCACCGTGCTGGTGACCCGTGCCGGGAGCGTGCCGGCCATCACGGGGCAGGGGATAAGCGCCGGGCGGTAGCCATAGCGTTCTGAGTACGGGATGGCGGTAAACGTCAGTTCATAGCTGCGGTCACGCGCCGCGCTGGCCGTCACGCCGGTAATCAGTACGCCCTTGCGGAACACCGCTGGCGCGTCGTCACCCTGAACTTTTATCTCCAGCCCCGGCATCAGCAGTGAACTGGTGCTCTGGCCCTGTAGAATGGCCTGTTCATTCAAATAGCGTTCGTGGCGGATACGGGCATAAAACGCGCCGCTTTCCGCTGCCTCTTTATCGCCTTTTTGCAGGAAGTTGTCAGCGTAGTGGTAGGCTTCGCCGTAGGTGGTGTTATCGCCCCCGGTGGCGTCATGCTGGCCTGTGGTCATTTCCGCCGTGGCTTCACGGTAGTTGTAGTCCCGCGTGGAGACGCTTTTTTCCACCACGCTGTACGCGCTGTTCAACCCCCATACGGCTTCCGTTTCACCATCAAACAGCCCTGAAGGATGACGAAGCGGCAGCGTCAGTCCGCGCTCATAGCCGCTCTGGTCGTCATAAAACTCGACAACTTCGATTTTCAGCCGGGCGTCGGTGGCAAAGCGGAACCAGATACCCACCTCCGACAGCAGGCGTGAGACAAACGTCAGGTCGTCCTCACCGTACTGCATCACCTGTTCACGGGCCGGGTATTCGTTTTTGAGGTTAAACACGAAGTCCTGACCGCGCATTTGATGGCGCTCGCGCAGGATTTTTTCGACGATTTGCGGCACCGTCTGGTTCTGGTAGATGGCGTTCTGGCGGCTGCGGGTAAGCAGCGCCATACGGGGTTCAAGGCGCACTTCGTAACGGGCTTCGTCCTGTGACGATGAGAGGTGTTTAAAGCTGGTAATGACGCCGTGTAGGGTGCGCAGGGCAGTCTGCACCGGCATTCCCTGTACCGGTGGTGCCGTCAGGCTGAATGCGCCGTCCTGCATCAGCACCGACTCCGGCGCGATGGCTTTATCGGTACTGGTAAACTGAATGTCGTAGCGGAACGGGGTACTCAGTTGTTCGCGGCCTTCGAAGGTCAGCACATCCACCGGACTTTGCAGGCCGCGAATTTTGAGCTTGTGGTGTGAGTGGTCGAAATTCAGAACAGGAACATCCATTTTCTTTGTACTCCTTCATTTATCTAACAAAGAATAACGAGCCGTTATTTCTTGTTCGGATACATTCTGGGATAATGAATTATTACATTAGAGTTATAATTTAAAATATGACAATTCTTCTGTACTGTCGTATAGTTTGATGAAACTTCGTGAAAAATATATACGCTCTCCTCCTAAATATGCTGGTCAGTGTTGTTCCTGACGACCTATCATAAAAGAATGAAGAAATAAAAAAGCTTTTTGTGATTTTTCCGCATTTATGGAAATAATTTATAAAGTTACCTGAGATAAAATGCCAAACTTATCCTGCAGCAATACCATTGGCATTAAAAAATAGCCTCTTGAAATTGTTCACCAACGTCTTCAAGTCTTCTTCAACCAATAATAAAACTCTGGCAATATTTGATTGAAAAAACTCTTCTTCGCTATCTCCTATAGCACAGTAGAGTAACGGTGACATATTCTACTGACTTAAATATCCACCTAAATCTTTCAAAGATGCAGATGCTTTTAATAACTGCCGACACTTTTTATCTATTTGTTCTTTATTTATTATCGCAGATAACGCTGGATCGCTTTTAAATGCAACTCGTTGTGCTGTGGATATTTCATACACGTGTGGTATACTATGATTGACCTTATCAATATCACACCCCAGACCGAAAGGATCTACATATTTTGCATCAGGAGAGATAACGCCTGAGACGAGATCAAATGGGCCTGAATAACTTTTTTTTTCTAAATCTCTGTAACTACCATTGTAAAAAAACCTACCCGTTATCAGGTACTGTATTTTTTCAGGATCAACCTCCGTTAAGAAGCTGCTTGATCTATAATTTTTTTTAACAAACTTTGACAACTCAGCCTGATATACCATTTTTCCTGAAATATTACCCATTGGGTGATATATAAGAGCAACATTTTTCCTGAAGTTCATGTCAGCAATCATCCCAATATTGACAGGTGGATAAACTTCCGCATGCTTTTCTTCAGAAGAATTACATATATCGATTACATCTTTTGTTAAAACAAACCGACCCGATGACTGAAAAACAATTGCTTCATGATCTGTTGTTAAAAATGAAATGCCTGTATCTATACTGTCACTGTAGTTATCCAGAAGACATTTCTTTAAGAAAAAATTATCTTTGCTGAAAACATCAAAAGACATATCACCAATATTGAACTTTATTACATTATCGAGATAATTGTATTTAATTCCTTCAATTGTTCCATCGTTACCATATATGTATGCATTTTCATCTCCAGGATATGCACTCAGGGATATGAAATATAAAAATAAAAAGAAACTCTTTTTCATATTAAAACCTTCTTAGCTGCGCGTGTGAAGGTTATCCTGTCTGGCAAACCATTTTCACCACCATTAATTGCACGGGACACACTTCTTATTGTTTGTTCATCCGTTGTATCTATCGTGGTATTGTTCAAATGAATAACTTCACTGTCTTGATCCATCGCTCTGGTAATACTTGACCGAGTACCCCGACGATCAACGGTCTTAACAATAAAGAATCCACCAGTATCGATACAGTTATATTCGCTTCTGGTAACCCTGTGAGGCTCTTCGATATTAGCCGGTATGCGAGTTAAACGACGACGATCATGTAAGCGCCACAGAGGGTCTTCCCACCACTTAGCGGTAAAACTATTCGTATCTATCCAGGCACGATAGACCCAATATTCGGCATAATTTGATCGACCAGTTAACTGCTTAAAACCTCGCCCACGAAACTTCTGGGCATCCTCAGTGTCGCAGTTTCCTAGTATCCAGTCATATGAGCCTGCAATTCGTCCTCCACCAGAATTATATTTAACACCAGAGAAGTATCCATCGACCTCAGTCTCAATTGCACCATACCAATGACCCAAGTCCGAATTCTCATCACGTAATGAGTCCGGAACAATACCTCCGCCGACTGGCCGACCATTTTCATCAACAGTTTGATACTGGCTTTTTTCCTGCATACTTCTTAAACGGGAAGATTCCACTGCCCCTTGCCCCAGAAAGTGAGCACGTCTCAGAGGAGAATTCATTATATATTTATTCATAACAATATTTATAGCCGTACCATATATATCAACTTTTTGTTCAATAACCGCTCTATCACGGTCATTAGTACCAGAGGCAAAAATTCGCTTCAATATTGCTTTGTCAACCCACCCACACTTCCTAAAATGCTTAATAAACTCACCCGGATTAAAATGCCAAACCCGTCCTTCAGCAATACTACTGGTATCAAAACACAGTGCCTTAATATGCTTCACCAACGTCTGCCAGTCTTCTTCTCCCAGTAATAAAACTCTGACGGCATTTTCATAAGCATTTGACTGTTCATAAGACAAATCTGGCATTTCTGATATAGCTGACTGAGGAGATTCTCCATGGCTATCTCCAGTCGTATTATATTCGACATTATTTGGCCTGTAGTAATCCGTACCTAATGATAAATCGCTGTTAGCCTCATTTTCCTGACGTTCCTGTATTACCCCTTCTTTCAACCAGCCGTAACGCGCTTCTATTCCCGTATTACACCACTCCAGTGGGAAGTGGCAAATCATCTGACGAAAATCCGTAAAACCACCACCACGTAATATTACTGAATTGCACTGACTGTTGCTGTCAGCGTCGTCATCTACCAGTCGCCAGCCACTCCAGTGCGGAAAATCACCGTCGCTAAATTTTGTCACAACATCTGCCGCCAGATTTATCACTCCTTGCCCACCGGGATAGCTCACGGTTCGCCACAGTGGCGCATTCGCGGGTATCAGTGTTTCATGCTCGGTATTGATAACCCGACCAAAGCGCAGTAACTCAAACCCTGCGCTTGGACTTTGCGGATAAAGTCTCAGTGCAGCACTGTACAAGTTGTATTCATAATCAGTGCCGTCAGCATCCGTCAACACTTCTCCCACAATGTCATAACGGCTTGGTATCACCGGATTTGCTCTGCGGGTAGTCATGATACAATGGCCAGTATCAAAACACATGGTGACAACCAACGGTTCCGTGCTCTGAAAAACTTCACCTGTGTTATCTACTGCGTTGTTTTCCGGCGCACTCCTGTAAAAGCGGGTACCGGGCGGCAGGTAAAAATAGATATCCCCGTAAACCACGTCGGTACGCCCATGACGGCTCACATCCATCTCAGGTGTAGTGCGCCCGGTTATTTTTCTCAGATTGTCATCATCGCAGAAAATTTGGAAGTGCAGGCCGCGATCCCCGTCGACATGCCCCGGCATTCCCAGTGACGATTTCCGGTAGACTTTATTTCCTTCACTGATACCCTCTTCAATCTTTTCCAGGTGCATGTAAAGAGAGTAATAAACAATATTGCCGTCCTCACCAGTGCCTATTTCAGTTTCATGACGAAGCAGAACATACCCATCGTCTGTGCTTCCATTATAATTGAGCGGCGGAAGACTACATGCCGCCTGGTCAGAGGGATTGCGAATAGATACCACGACACCATCAGCAATGGCACGGACATATTCTGGTTGCCTGTCACTGTTTGTATGTCTAACGTGGATGCCTCCATGCCATGATCCCCCATAGTTGATGGGATAGTCACGGTCAGGTTCAACTGGCATCATCCTTTCAATCCAATGAGCATCGTTTTCATTGTTATTTTTCGCTCGTATAAATGGCGGGCTAATAATCATTTCTTATATCCTTAAGAAAAGAAAAATTTTACGGGTGGCTCATCTACTTTCTCTGCCAACATTTGTAACTCAACAGGCTCATGTGCTTTTCCCATACGCCCGTAATGCACCGCTTTGACGTTATAATCCCCCGGCGTTCCCGGCTCAATGCCGCTACCCTCAATCCGGATATAACTTCCACCACCATTAATCGTTATTTTTTTCTTCGCTGAAATCCTGATCTCGTCCTCAGTACTGACGATCTCTATCGACTTCTTCGCCAGTAACTCCATCAGATCGTGCTGCGCCTGTACCGATACTGCGCCTTTATTGGCAATCAGTTTGATACCCGCCTTGCGCACAAACACGCTCAGCGCCCGCCCTACGCCGATAAACATATTCTTCACCACGCCGATATCGGCGTTGTTTCCCGCATTTATCTGGAGGTTTTTCACTGCGGCCAGTTGCAGGTGCTCGCCGCTGGCGACCGCCACACCTTTCGGCGCGTGCATCAAAATCACCGAGGCGGTCAGGTCATTTATCCGGCTGGTTATCAGCGCCACCTGCGCGGCCATATCCGCCGGATCGGCGTTCGCCGTGGCCGCATCGTCAGACAGTTTCTGGATTTTATCGCTCAGGCTGTTCAGTTCGCTGATAATGTCGGCCATTTCGCGTACCTGACCCTGCGCCTTATCCTGCGCGTCGGCGCTGATAAAGATGCCTTTCTTTGCCCGTACTGCACCCCACAGATCGGTACGCAGTTCAAAACCTTCCCCGCGCTGCTGTTTTCCGGCATCCACCAGATGGCCGAGGTTTAGCTGGCTCTTGCCGCCGTACTCGGTACTGACCTTGATATGCTCTTTGCCGCGCTCATCGTCGAGGCGGATTTTGTTGTTCGCCGGGGTGCGCAGCACGTTACGCTTGTAGTTCTGAATGGTCACATGGTCGGTGTGTGCCGAGTCGTGTTTTACGCCTGCAATATAAGGTCGGTCCGGGTTGCCTTCCTCAAAGGCGATGCTGACTTCCGTTCCCGCCAGCAGCGGCAGATGCAGGCCGTAGGTGTCTCCCGCATACGGGCGCGACTGGCGTACCCACAGGCTTTCATAACCCGGTTTCCACGTATCGCGGTCAAAGTCGAGGTTGACCCGGTAGCGCCCGTCCTTGTCGATATGGGCGTAGATGTCGTTCTTCACCGTGCTGGTGACCCGTGCCGGGAGCGTGCCGGCCATCACGGGGCAGGGGATAAGCGCCGGGCGGTAGCCATAGCGTTCTGAGTACGGGATGGCGGTAAACGTCAGTTCATAGCTGCGGTCACGCGCCGCGCTGGCCGTCACGCCGGTAATCAGTACGCCCTTGCGGAACACCGCTGGCGCGTCGTCACCCTGAACTTTTATCTCCAGCCCCGGCATCAGCAGTGAACTGGTGCTCTGGCCCTGTAGAATGGCCTGTTCATTCAAATAGCGTTCGTGGCGGATACGGGCATAAAACGCGCCGCTTTCCGCTGCCTCTTTATCGCCTTTTTGCAGGAAGTTGTCAGCGTAGTGGTAGGCTTCGCCGTAGGTGGTGTTATCGCCCCCGGTGGCGTCATGCTGGCCTGTGGTCATTTCCGCCGTGGCTTCACGGTAGTTGTAGTCCCGCGTGGAGACGCTTTTTTCCACCACGCTGTACGCGCTGTTCAACCCCCATACGGCTTCCGTTTCACCATCAAACAGCCCTGAAGGATGACGAAGCGGCAGCGTCAGTCCGCGCTCATAGCCGCTCTGGTCGTCATAAAACTCGACAACTTCGATTTTCAGCCGGGCGTCGGTGGCAAAGCGGAACCAGATACCCACCTCCGACAGCAGGCGTGAGACAAACGTCAGGTCGTCCTCACCGTACTGCATCACCTGTTCACGGGCCGGGTATTCGTTTTTGAGGTTAAACACGAAGTCCTGACCGCGCATTTGATGGCGCTCGCGCAGGATTTTTTCGACGATTTGCGGCACCGTCTGGTTCTGGTAGATGGCGTTCTGGCGGCTGCGGGTAAGCAGCGCCATACGGGGTTCAAGGCGCACTTCGTAACGGGCTTCGTCCTGTGACGATGAGAGGTGTTTAAAGCTGGTAATGACGCCGTGCAGGGTGCGCAGGGGGACCTGCACCGGCATCCCCTGTACCGGCGGGGCGCTCAGGCTGAATGCGCCGTCCTGCATCAGTACCGACTCCGGCTCGATGGCTTTATCGGTACTGGTAAACTCAATGTCGTAGCGGAAGGGTGAGCTGAGCTGTTCGTGGCCTGTAAAAGTCAGCACGTCCACCGGGCTTTTCAGGCCGCGAATTTTGAGCTTGTGGTGTGAGTGGTCGAAATTCAGAGTCGGGATATCCATCTCTGTACTCCTTTATATTTATGAAAAATAAATCCAAGTATGATTCTCTTTAAAAAGGGAAAAATGCAAAAAATATAACTAATTAAAGTAAGCTACTTATAATTTCTAATCATCCCTGCGAGTATGTTTCTTTCCATCATCTTTATTTCCTGGAGGTTCATCCGCATCTGGAATTTCAGATGAGCGACGTAAGAAGAAATCTTCAGATATAGAAGGTGTGTGATCAACCTTTTGTATATCATGCACAAAAAAGGAATATAGTGTATTTGCCGTCAAAGATGATGATGATGGCAGATTTTTATCATTATAAACTGCGCGAGAAAACTCAAGGAATTTCACAGCCCGATTGACAGCAGCATTATAAACCTGAGGTTTAAGTTTTATTCGGCTATCATTTTTCCTCGGGTTGACTATAAAGTCATTTCGTAATCCAATAGCTACACTTTTTACATCATTCAACCATCCCCATAGTGAGTCAAGTTCTGAAATCTGCGATTTTATATCATCAGCGTTAGTATTTGGATTAATTCCCGTACCTGCAAGTGGCCCATAGTCACTTATTTTCCCACGATGAGCCGATGTCAACTCCTTATCCAGACGTTCCCGTTCATACTGATACATATAATATTGCTCACCCAACCAGAGAAAATAGTTATCTAGATACTTCTCCTGCATTGCCTCACTAAATACTTTATCCTTCACTTCCTCTCTTTGATAACGACTAACCCAGTAATTTACAGATCCTCCCTGAACAGCATCATTCATAATAAAATAGCTGGCAACTTTCGTATCATATTGATCCAAAGTGTCAAAATCAGGAAATGGCACACCAGCTTGACATGCTGCATGATACATATTGTATAGTGCAACCCTGCACAGTTCTGCACTGGGTTTCTGTTCATCCGGTTTCAAGCCACCACCAATATCTTCACTACAACCGGGAAGCAGTTCTTCCCTGTATTTTTTATTCGCTGTATCCGTTTTTTTCCCCAACAGATACAGACCACGCCATGGACGCCGTTCATGAGCTGCTACAAGGTGAAGTGCGTTATTTACTACGTCCGGCAGTGGTGAGTCCTGATCAATAGCTTTTTCACCTAATACTGAACCAATCATTTTCCCTGGTAAACCCAACCACATAAAAAAATAGTCCAACCCATTATTACTACTAGTCGGTGAATGCCGAGAACAGTCAAAAAGACCAATAAAAGCAATATCTACCAACGCGTTTTTATATTGGTGTTTTTTTTCTTTATTTTTCAGGCAAACTTCCTTAAGAAAATTATCCAAAAATTTACGTGCCAGTGTAGCTCCAAGGTCAAAACCGTATAATGAAACAGAAATTTTTTTGATGGGAACATCTCCCTTCATATTTTCCGTATAAAACTTCTTAAACAATCGCTTTGCAGCTTCAAGGCGTACGGGTTCTCCCGTCATAAAATAGGCGCTCATGGCTTCGCTATCACGCAACCAAGGTGTGGACTCAATTCCTGCTTTGCCTACCGACTTAGCCGCCATCTTGCCAATCCCTTTAACCCACTCTACCGGATTATTGAGATCCTCAAGGAGATTACCAAGCACATCCGTCCATTTCTTTTCTCCTTTAATAACAGACTCCCCTGCATCCGATATAGTATCCTCTGGCAGACTTTTCATATCCTCCAGAAAGTTATCTAAACCAATATCCATAAGAGCGTGAATATTGTCGACAGAATCGTCATGGTAGGCAGTGCCCATTCCGGAGAAATAAAATTTATTATAACAAGTATCACCTGTATTTTTTTGTTCATCAGGATATGCCCGGAACAGGCGGGCAATATTACTCAAACGGCAGTCTGTCGCATCCCGGTCGATATTTCGTCCCACTCCATCAAAAAAGAAAGCGACATGCCAGATCCGGCCACAATTTCCCACTTTACCATCTTCTGACTGTTGTGCTCGTACAGCTGCGGAAATCACTGATTCACTTATCACGGCTGCGCCTCCTGATTTTTTCGACTCGGATAAGAAGGTTCTTTTCGTTTCTCATAGGGCGAACCAGCTCCTTCACTCCAACCCAAAAAAACCTTATCACCAGGCAAGAAATGTACATGCAAAAAATCCTGCCCATGTTTCCTTTCAGGCAAAGGCAGAGTGATACGTCGAACTTCTTCACGCAGTCCCGTATTATACTGAGCGCGAGTCGTACTCAATGTCCAGACGACCTCAGCTTCTTTCCCTCTGATGTCACCGCAGCAAGTCGTTGAACCTCCACCATGTGCAAACGCATTTGCCCCAGCCATGCCGTTCACGCTGAATCCTAATATTGGCCTATCCAGTTCACTATGGATCACCAATATGACTCCTCCAGTTGGAGCTCCCCAGATTGATATTCCTACACACAGTAAAAAATAAGCCACGGGGATCGCTATTAGCATCCGCCACACCCAACGCCCCCAGCGGGCATAACCACGCGTAAGCTTTTGGTCAAATTTTTCCAGTCGGGTAAATAGCCCCATCAGATTTTATTCCCTTTTATCAATTGGTTGGCAAAGATGTATGTCACTGGCGACCAAGGTCAGACAGCGATATTTCATTTCGTTTCACCTTTTCCAGCATGACCTGAAATTCGGCTGACTCAAGATACGCTTTCTTTCCATTCAGATAGCTCAACGCATAAATTTTCTGATCCAGTGGCTTTGTCAATCCGACCACCTGAGCCTTATTCAAGGCCTTCTCCACCATATTTCGCTGAATACAGGGCGGGAAGTGCTCACTCGTTTTCATGGTGCGCCACTCTCTTAAAAGCGCAGATACATCTCCCCGATCCGCTATTTTCTGCCAGAGCGGTTCATCAAGCGTTATGATTTCCACTGTCTCATCGCTGTTATTTGCCACAGTAAGCGGCATGTTCAGCCTTTGCCACCGCGTATCTTCCAGCATCCACCATGATTCTATCTGAGAAAACATTACCGGATGCCAGTCCATATCAGGCCGGGCAGCCAGTTGTTTCAGCACTCGGGGCGTGTAGTACCTCAGCAGAACTTCACGACCATCCGGCGTTTTTGCCATACATCCCACAGCAAGCCGAGACGCCAGTGGCTCCAGCTGCAATTCGGAGAAAGTAATGCCTGCGACAGGTAGTTTCCCGACAAGCACCATCGCCAGATCCTTTTCACTTTCAATACGAACCAACCAGGGACCGTAAGCTGCTACCTTTTTAAGATCGGGCAGTTGATACAGGGAAATTCGTCGGTATTTATAATGCTCCATCATGATCTGAAGCATTTCCTGAGAGAGCGCTCCACCTTCAAATAAAATAAAGGCGTTTAACGTTTCGTTTCGCTTAAGCCAGTGGTCTGCCAGTTGTTGTTCTGAAGACATGATTACACTCCTTCAACAACAGCGTCATCGTTTTTGATGGCATTCAGCAGGCATTCAAGACAAAAATCGGATGAGTCCACGGCTGAAAGGATGGGAAATTCTGGCATAGGAACCTTCTCCGAGGCTTTAGGCTGACGCCCGTAATGTACCGCTTTGACGTTATAATCCCCCGGCGTTCCCGGCTCAATGCCGCTACCCTCTATCCGGATATAACTCCCACCACCATTA
>ERZ773134.2369-NODE-2369-length-13521-cov-7.444527_pt1 | contig 13521 bp, 9 predicted proteins | sample MGYA00580856_ERZ773134 | MGnify/ENA primary metagenome ERZ773134 (study PRJEB29015, sample SAMEA2737823) | human gut metagenome | biome: human gut; feature: human-associated habitat; material: faeces | place: China | collected 2012 ... | reverse complement strand
CCCCGCACGTTCTGACCAAGGTCATCGACGGCAAGACCTACGAGCCTATGGAGCATGTCGTCATCGATGTGCCCACCCAGTATCAGGGCGCTGTCATGACCGGTCTGGGCCAGCGCAAGGCTATCCTGCAGCAGATGGAATCTCTGGGCACCGACCGTGTGCGTCTGGAGTTCCGTATGCCCAGCCGCGGCCTGTTCGGCTACCGCAACCAGTTCCTGACCGATACCCACGGCGAAGGCATCATCAACCAGATCTTCGACGGTTACGATGTCTGGGCTGGCATGATTGCCAACCGCTCCACCGGTTCTCTGGTCAGCTTTGAGACCGGCGAGGCTGTCACCTACGGTCTGTTCAATGCTCAGCAGCGCGGCACCCTTCTGGTGGGCGCTGGTGAAAAGGTCTACGAGGGCATGGTCATTGGCTACACCGCTTCCGGCGAGGACGTGGATGTCAACGTCTGCAAGACCAAGCACCTGACCAACACCCGTGCATCCGGCTCCGATGATGCTCTGCGCCTGATCCCCATTAGCAAGCTCAGCCTGGAAGGCTGCCTGGAATTCTTGGCACAGGACGAGCTGCTGGAGGTCACTCCTGAAAATCTGCGCATCCGCAAGCAGATCCTGAACCACGAGCAGCGCATGAAGGCCAAGAGCAAGCTGAAATAAGCCTTTCCTTCTTTTATAATATGTACTTTACCGTCCTGCAGCGTTTCAAAACACTGCAGGACGATTTTATTTTGCCAAAAATGATTCATTTTTTAAAAAAAGGCTTGCAAAAGGCATTCTTATGCGGTATAATATCTCTCGCAGTCACAAATGTGATCTGCCTCTTTAGCTCAGTCGGTTAGAGCACCTGACTGTTAATCAGGGTGTCGCCTGTTCGAGTCAGGCAAGAGGCGCCAGAAGAAAAGGCAATGTTCCACAGAACATTGCCTTTTTTGTTTGTCCCATACTACACCCTTTTTCTGTACAGCCATGCAGTCGTGTTTCTCCTCTGTTTTTGGGCTTCTCTGTCCCAAAAACACAGCATCCATGCGAAAAAAGCATCAAGCATAATGATTTCTTAAAATTTGACTACTTGAAGAAGATGTCACATTGTGGTATACTGCTTATAAGCTTTGGGAATTTGTATCTGTTTTTCCAAAGTCCGGCACACAGATCAAAGGGTAGGTGCTCCCTTCTTTTGATAGCAGCCGACCGGTGTTTTGTCATGGTTCTCCGCAGGACAGGACAAAGCACCGGTCTCTGTGCTGTTGTTTCAGGCTCCGGCTCTTTTCACGTTGTCAGATCTGCGGCAGGCCGCTTCTTCAAAACGCCTGCCGCTGTTTGAATAAATTTGTATATGATCAAAGGAAGCATCTATGCGTTATACCTATGTCCGGCAGCACGACACCACTGACTGTGCGGCTGCCTGCCTCGCAATGGTGTGCCTCCATTACAAAAAGGAAGTTACCATCACCCGCCTGCGCGATATGATGGGTACCGACCTGAAAGGCACGAACCTTGTTGGTTTGCAGAAAGCCGCTAATGAGTTGGGTTTCACCACTGCAGCGGTTCGCGTAGACCGTGAAAATTTCCTCAGCGATTTCTCGCTGCCCTGCATTGCGCAGGTCATCACCGATCAGGGTCTGGCCCACTTTGTGGTCGTCTTTAAAAAGACCACCATCAAAGATGACGGTGAGCGTCGTCGGCACATGCTGAAAGAAGCCGAAGCCGCCAAGGAAGATGAGAAGAACGGCAAAAAACACAAGTGCAAGGATTATGTCGTGATTGGCGACCCCGGCAGCGAGTTGAAAAAGATCTCTCTGGATGAGTTCTACAAGAACTTTACCGGTGTTCTGCTGCTGATGAACCCCACCTCGGAGTTCAAGGGCGGTAAGATCGAAAAGGGCGGCATGTTCAAGCGTTACGTCGACCTGTTGCTGCCCCAGAAAAAGCTCTTTGCCTATGCGATCCTGAGTTCTCTGATCGTTACGATCCTGGGCATTGCCTCCTCCATGTTCAACAAGATCCTGATGGACGAGGTCTTGCCATATGGCCTAGACAATCTGCTGGTCACGCTGATCCTTGTGTTCAGCATGGTCAGCATCACCAATACGCTGGTGGGCTTTGTCCGGCAGTGGGTTCTGATTCACCTATCCATCAAGATCGATATTCCGCTGATGCTGGGTTACTTCGGGCATATCTTCCGTCTGCCCATGAAGTTCTTTGCCACCCGCAAGACTGGTGATATCACCACCCGTTATTCGGATGCAAACACCATCAAATCCATCTTTACCAGCATTGCGCTGAGCCTGATCATGGATATCTCGATGGCCATTATTACCGGTATCATCCTGTTCCGCATGAATGCGATGCTCTTCTCGATCTCGCTGTTCATGGCTCTGGTCAGCATTCTGCTGGTGCTGATCTACAAGCAGCCTTACAAAAAGATCAACGAAGAAACCATGGTGCAGTCCGCTGCACTGAACAGCCAGATGATCGAAAGCCTGCGCGGCATTGAGACGGTCAAGTGCAACGCCAACGAGGATACCGAAATGGAGAACCTCGAGCGTGAGTACATCAAGAGCCTGAAGATCAGCCTGCGCTCCAGCAAGATCAGCACCACGCAGGGCCTGATCTCCTCCTTCATTTCCACCGGTTTCAGCATGCTGACCACCTATGTGGGTATCAGTCAGGTTCTGAAGGGGGAGATGACACTGGGCGGATTCATGGCCTTCAGCACGCTGTCCTCTTACTTTACTTCCCCGCTGAGCAACCTGATCGGTCTGCAGATGCAGATTCAGGAGGCCAGCATTTCCATGAAGCGTCTGGGCGAGATCATGGATTATCCCTCCGAGACGGTCGGCGACGAAGACCGCACCGATCTGGACAAGGTGGAGGGCGATATCGAGTTCAAGGATGTCACTTTCCGTTATGGCAACCGTGCCCCTGCACTGGATCACATCAGCTTTACCATTCCGGCCGGTAAAAAGGTCGCGCTGGTGGGCAGCAGCGGCAGCGGCAAATCCACGATCACCAAGCTTCTGCTCAAGTATTATGAACCGGAAGATGGCGAGATCGACTTGAACGGTGTGAATCTGGCTGAATACACCAATGATTCTGTCCGCCGCGCAATTTCTTATGTGCCGCAGAACGTTGAGCTGTTCAGCAAGACCATTTATGATAACATCCGCGTTTCCCGTATGGACGCTACGATGGACGAAGTTAAGGAAGCTGCCAAGAAGGCAGATGCTCACGACTTTATCCGTCATCTGCCCCTGCAGTATAACACCTATCTGGAAGAAGCAGGCAACGGCCTGTCCGGCGGTGAAAAGCAGCGCATTGCGCTGGCACGCGCTTTCCTGAAAGATTCCAACCTCTACATTCTGGATGAATCCACCAGTAATCTGGACTTTGCTACGGAAAATCTGATCTTCAACATGATCTACGATCAGCTTGCAGATCGTTCCATGCTGATCGTAGCTCACCGCCTGTCCACCGTTCGTGACTGTGATCTGATCCTTGTGATGGATCACGGCAAGATCGTGGAACGCGGCACGCACGATGAGCTGCTTGCCAAGGAAGGCAAGTACTACGAGCTGTGGAACATGCAGCAGGGTATCTACCGCAGCAAAAAGGCAGAGCCCAAGCAGTCTGTCATGCAGGCCGTGGTGGAAGAGGATGACGACGGTGAGTCGATCACCTATTGATGTGTTGCAGCCGGGTGCGTACCCGGTTACATATGAAAGGGAGTCATTCATGATGGATAGCTTGATTTGACATAGTTTTACTGTGTCAGATAAAAAAGAGCTAGAAAGACTTTCTGTTTAGTAGAAGTAGATGGTGTTATCCCGAACAGGCCCCGCCTGCTCAGGTAACTATGCCTCACTATGGTGTGCCCGGAGGCAAAATGCCTCCGGGCACATTTTATTTGCAAGATCCCTATTACTTTTATAAGTAGTAGGCGATCGGGAGCGGAGAGGAAGCTGCTCTCTGCAGCGGTTTTCTCCCCTTTCTCGATTGCCTATTACTGCCTCTTCTGAGGTAAATCTGAAAAGGAACCGAGGTATTCAACATGAAAGAGATCAAAGTAGCCGAGAACAAGACCCTGAAGCTCACCAATGTGCTCTCCCGTGAGATCCATCCGGAAGAGATGGCCAGTCTGCCCGTGGTGCTGACCCAGATGCACAACTTTATCAAGAGCAACAACGCACAGCCCATTGGCCCCATTGTGCAGGCCATGGTGGTTGGTGAGGATCGTCAGATGCACCTGTACATGATGCAGCAGGCTACCCAGTTCATCGGCCAGATGGAGCAGGACTACCATATGGATGCTGTTCTGCGCGTGAAGAACTGCCTGTATGCCCACTACACCGGCCCCATGCCCGAAAGCCAGCTGGCTTCCTACAAGCTGCAGGTCCACGCTTTTGAGAATGAGCAGAAACTGACCGGCACCTCCTATACCATCTATGTCAATCAGGATGAGGATGATGCCGTGGTCGATGTCTTTATGGAGACCAAGTAATTATGACGATTAAAGTTCAGAACCTTTCGGATCTGCAGGATCGCCGCATCATGATGGAAAAAAAGCTGCCACCTTATGGCTACGCTTTTGTCATTCTGGTGGGCATCTTCATGCTGTTTCTGGTGGTGTGGAGCACCCATACCAACCGCATTTATGTCAGCCAGAACGCAGGCACCGTGCAGGCCAGCAATAAAACCTATATCATGTCCAGTTATTCCGGCTCCATTACCGAGATGTATATTTCGGAGGGCAGCTATGTGAACGAGGGCGACCTCGTGGCCCACATCAAGAGCACGGATATCGACATGCAGCAGGATAACCTGGAAAGCCAGCTCAAGATCTACCAGACCCAGCTGGACCAGTACAACAAGCTGCTGCAGTGCGTGCAGGATGATACCAACTACTTCAGCGAGACAAACCCTGAAGATCAGCCCTACTACTATCAGTACGAGACCTACAAGAGCCAGGTCTCCCAGAAGACCTTTGATGCCACGGCCTATCAGGCTGCCGGTTACTCCGATGCTCAGATCAAGACCATGATGGAGCAGAGCCAGAGCGAAGTAGAAGCTCTGTACTACTCCACCATGCAGTCCATCTCCCAGAGTATTACCAGCGCACAGAGCAACGTGGACAACATTCAGGCTCAGATTGATTCCTTGAACACCGGTGCCAACGATTACTACATCTATGCCCCCACCTCCGGTGTGATCCACATGGATACTCCTTACAAAGAGGGCATGGTGCTGAGCGCAGGCTCCCCGCTGGCCACTGTTGCCAGCGAGAACGACGATCTGGAGATCGTTGCCATGGTTACCGTGAATGACCGCCCGCTGCTTCATGTGGGTGACCCGTGCAAGATCGCCATTACCGGCCTTTCGGAGTATTCCTATGGCACCCTGACCGGCACTGTAACGGCCATTGACAGTGACGTGACGGCCAGCTCCAACGCTTCCTACTATAAGATGACCATTAAGCCCGATGCCACTTATGTGGTGAGCCGCAGCGGCGACAAGGTGGATCTTTCCAACGGCATGAGCGTTACTGCCCGCGTGGAGTACGATCAGGTCACCTATTTCGAGTACGCAATGGAAGCCCTGGGCGTTCTGTTCCGCTAAACCGGAGCTGTGCTGACTGCCAGCCGCCGTTATATCACCCAAAGAGGTACACTTACTATGAAATCAACCGCAAAAAAACTGGTCGTCTGTGCGGCAGCGCTCTGCCTGCTGGCCTGCGGCACAGCTGTGTCTGCGGCCGCAGCAAGCCCTGTCTCCGGCCTTGCCCTGAGCGGCGTTGCCATGCCGTGGGATCAGGACGTGCCTGCCGAAAGCATTGAGGCCGGCAGCTATACCGCCAACATGCTGCTGGGTTCCTCTCAGCAGCTGTCTCCTGTGGTGCGTCCACGCAACTCTACCGACTCGGTTGTCTTTATCTCGGACGATACTTCCATCCTGACCGTGAGCAACTCCGGTGTCGTGCAGGCTGTGGGCGTAGGCACCACCCGCATCACCGCTGCCGCAGGCAACCAGATCTGTGCCTACACCATCGTTGTCTCCATGGATTCTTCCATGATCGTTACTGAGATGGACCTTTCCCTTTCCTCCAACACCATCTATGTTGGCAACTCGGTCTCGGCACAGCTGCAGGTGCGGCCTACTTCGGCTTCCAACTATGCCACCGTCACCCTGACCTCTTCCAATGAGAAGGTCGCCACGGTGAACAATTTCGGCCGTGTTACCGGCATTGCTCCCGGCACCGCCACCATTACCGCTACCTGCGGTTCGGTGACTGCTACCACCAATGTCACGGTCATGAGTATTCCCAACTCCGGCACCGGCACCGGCACCGGCACCGCCAGCACTGGTTCTTCCAACAGCGGTCAGGTCGTCACGGTGAATCCTTCCTACGTTGTGCTCAAGCCCGGTGCCACCCGCACCCTGACCGCCAGTGTCAAGCCTTCTTCCGCTTCCCAGAAGTTCACCTATAAGTCCGCCAACAGCAACATTGCCACGGTCAGCCCCAGCGGCGTGATCACGGCTGTGGGCACCGGTGCTACTTCCATTACCGTTTCCAACGGCACTGCATCCGCCATGGTCACGGTCATCGTCAACCGTTCGGCTGCATCTTCTTCCGATAATTCTTCGGACAGCAGCTCCACCGAACCGGATAACGATGCTCCCATCGAGATCGATCCCGTTGTGCAGGCCATTCAGGACAGTGAGGACAACGAGATCGTTTTCACACAGGCCGAGGTGCCTACCGTGACCGGTGATATCCTCAATGCGCTGCGCACCACCGGCAAGACCCTGTGCGTGGTGGGCGATGGCTACACCATGCAGATCGCAGGCAGCGGTGTCAAGAGCACCACCAGTGAGCTGGACACCATGCTCATCCTGACTGAGTCCGATCAGGGCATCGAGTTTGAGCTGGACAAGGGCAAGGCTCTTCCCTGCTCGGTGCGCATCGATCTGGATGTGAGCACCTATACCCGCCTGTATCTGTACAACGCCGTCTCCAACAAGTGGCAGTACCTGAACAGCTACACCGACGGCATCATCACTGCCGATACTGCAGGCCGTTATCTGCTGACCAACCAGAACCTGAAATTTGCCAATATCAACTGGACCTTCTTCATTGCCGGTGGTGTTGTAGTGGTTCTGATCGGCATTGCATATGTTGTGCTGAAAAAGCGCTACTGGTTCTGGTAATTTTCAAAGCCACTCTTTCATGAAACAGCAAGACCCTCTCTGAGTGTGATATGCTCCCCCTAGAGTAGACAGAGTAAAGCAAAAACTCTGCGTACTCTGGGGGTATTTTTATGTCAGGAAAGAACCATCACTTTTGCACAAAAAATTCGCCGTCTCCTTGTGGAAACGGCGAACAAAAACTTATATTATTTCTCTGTCTACTTGACGGAGCGCACTTCAATGGAACGCCTGGGCTTTGTTTGCATTATGATGTCTGCCTTCGTTACTTTTCAATGGGCTGCGAGGGCTTCCAGTCCTTGTAGTTCTCGTAGCGGCTCTCGCGGATCTTGGTGTGGGACCAGATCTCGTCCGCCGTGGGCTGCCAGTTGGCTGCATAGTTCTTGCACTTCTCGCACAGGTGCTCCACGCTCTCCGGCGACTGCAGGTCGGTGCTGTGGGCACCGGTCTCGTGCACCATCTTCTGCAGCAGTTCGGGGTTTTCCAGCATCGGGCAGGGACGCAGATGGTTCTTGTTGAAGGGCTGGCCGTTGTGATAAGCCATGAACAGCGGGCTGTGCAGAATTTCCAGAATGCTCTGGTCGTGGATATTGGCATTGGAGTAGTGGATGAACACGCACGGCTCTGCGTCACCGGCAGAGTTGATGTGGAAGTAGTTGCGTCCGCCGGCAATGCAGCCGCCCACGAACTCGCCATCGTTCTGGAAATCCATCGGGTAGAACGGGATATCGCACTCTTCCGAGCGCAGATAGCGGATGCGGTCGATCATATATTTGCGCTGCTCCGGGGTAGGCATCAGTTCGGGCGCTGCGTCGTTGCCCACGGGCATGTAGTGGAAGTAGAAGCCGAAGTGTGCACCCTTCTCGCACAGGAAACGCATGAACTCATCGTTGGTAACAGCTTCGATGTTATCGCGGGTGTAGCAGATGGACGTGCCGAACACGATGCCGTGCTCCTTGAGCAGATCCATAGCATGCATAACAGCGGCATAGTGCCCCTCACCGCGGCGGGCATCGTTGGTCTCCGGGGTGCCCTCGATGGACAGCATGAAGGCAATGTTGCCCAGACGCACCACCTCTTTGCAGAACGGCTCATCGATGAGGGTGGAGTTGGTGTAGATGGCAAACTGCACATCATTGTGCCTCTCGGCCAGCTTGAGGATATCAGCCTTACGCACCAGCGGCTCACCGCCGGTCAGCATGTACAGGTACACGCCCAGCTCCTTGCCCTCGGTAACGATCTTGTCCATATCCTCAAAGCTGAGGTTATTCTTGTGACCGTATTCACCGGCCCAGCAGCCCACGCAGTGCATATTGCAGGCGGAAGTGGGGTCGAACAGGATCAGCCAGGGGATGTTGCACTGATACTTCACGCGGTTCTCGCGGATGGTCTTGGTGCCGCGGAAGAAAGCCTCGTAGCCCAGATTCAGCGCCATGGTGCGGGCCACGTTGGGGTCGGTCTGATCCAGCACACAGTTGATGAGCTTGGACCACTTGCTGTCGGGGTCGGTCAGGGTCTGTCTGGCGTGTTCGTAGGCTTCAGCGCTGAACGAACTGCCATAGAACTGCTTTGCGACATCCACCAGCTGTCCCACGGTTTTCTGACGGTCTTTATCGGCATGAGAAAGCACCACGTCCACCATTTTACCAACGGCAGCACGCTGCATTTTATGAGTCAGGCTCTCAACAGAAGTATTCATTATCCTTTTCCTCCAAACGGTATTTTTCGGAAATCTCTTTTTCTATTTCTATGCCATTACTCTACCATTCTATCCCACAAGTTGCCATAAACAGAAAAAGCGCCGTGATAGAAAACCCATCACGGCGCGGATTATGATAAAATTTTGTCGTTCTTCCGGTTCAACCGTCCTGTTCCAGATGGATCTTATTGCTGGCAAGGCGGCATAACGCGCGGCGCAGATCGCCCTGCAGCATCCGTCCCATACGTTCTACCATCACAGCGGGCTCGGTCTTCATATCCCGGCGGATCCATTCCAGCACCACGCCCACCAGCGCATATTTGTAAAAATCCACCACAAACTGCTTGTCATCGTCCTGCACGGTGATGTCGCGGCATTCGCGATCCGCAAATTCCTTCAGCATGGGGTCCAGAAGCTTGTACAGATACTGCTCCACCTGTTCACGCCCCACAGAGCGGTATACGTTCAGCACCAGTGTTTTGTTATCCCGGATCTGGTGCAGGATGTCCAGAAATGCTTCGGTCCATGTATCAAAGCTCTGGCAGCCTTCCATCGCCTTGATTGCATCTTCCGTCAGGATCCAGTCCACCAGATCGTAAATATCCTTGAAGTGGTAGTAAAAGGTCATGCGGTTCACGCCGCAGTCCTCGGTGATATCGTTGATCGTGATCTTATTGAGGGGCTTTTCCAGCAGCAGCTTTTTCAGCGATGCTTCCAGTGCCCGCTTCGTTGTTTGTGACACAAAAACCTTCCTTTCCCAACCGTAGAAATTTTTCCCGCTGCGTACGGCGATTGGCAGCTTCGTACATTATAATACCGCAAAAGTCGTTCCGATTGCAAGCATTGATTCTGTCCATTTTGTAAACAAAGAATGCCTTCCTGCGTTTTCACTCCGGCAGTTTCTCGCTTCAAGAGCCGTTTCTCATCCCCCAAACCCCTTCCGGCGGTGTGAAATGCCTGCAAAAGCGGCTTCTTCCGGCAAAAAAGCGGAAAAGGCCCTTGATTTTATATTCCTCTACGCTTAGAATGGGAGCAGACGGCTGTGATTGAAGTGCCGTTTTGAGGGAGGGTACAAACTATGATGGATACCATTGGTTTTCTGGGCTGCGGCAACATGGGTGGAGCTATCGCCCGTGCCGTCTGCAAAGCTGTTGACCCTAAGAAGGTTTTTTTGGCAAACCGCACTGCGGCCAAGGCACAGGCACTGGCCAAAGAACTGGGCTGCAAAACAGCCACCAATGCCGAGGTGGCCGGTGACTGCGACCTGATCTTTCTGGCCGTGAAGCCCCAGATGATGGAAGCACTGCTGGAGCCGCTCAGATTCACGCTGGATGAGCGCCCCAGCCGTTTTGTGCTGTGCAGCATGGCAGCGGGCCTTTCGATTGCCCGTATTCAGGAGATGGCCGGTGAGGACTTTCCTGTGATCCGCATCATGCCCAATACCCCGGCATCGGTGGGCGAGGGTATGATCCAGTACTGTTCCAGCAATGTCACCGCTGAGGAAGAAGAAGCCTTCCTCAGGATCATGGCTCCTGCGGGCCGTCTGGACGCCGTGCCGGAAAGTCTGATCGATGCCGCCAGCTGCGTTTCCGGCTGCGGCCCGGCATGGGTGTACCAGTTTATTGAGGCTCTGGCCGACGGCGGCGTGGCCTGCGGCCTGCCCCGCGCCAAAGCGCAGGAATATGCCGCGCAGATGGTTCTGGGCAGCGCAAAGCTGGTGCTGGAAAGCGGAAAGCATCCCGGCGAACTCAAGGATGCTGTGTGCAGCCCCGGCGGCAGCACCATTCAGGGCGTGCGCGTGCTGGAAGAGCACGGCCTGCGCGGTGCGGTGATGGATGCCGTGATCGCCTCGTACAATAAGACAAAGGAAATGGGAAAGGGTTAAGGATATCATGCGCATCGTTGTAAAAGTAGGCACTTCTACTCTGGCATACGCCACCGGACGGCTGAACATCCGCCACACGGAACAGCTGGTCAAGGTGCTCAGCGACCTGAAAAACGAGGGCCATGAGGTCATTCTGGTGTCCTCCGGTGCCATTGGCATGGGCGTGGGCAAGCTCTCACTGCCAACCCGCCCAAAGGACACCACCACCAAGCAGGCCTGCGCCGCTGTGGGCCAGTGTGAGCTGATGTACACCTACGACCGCCTGTTCACCGCCTACAACCACAACGTGGCGCAGATCCTGCTCACCGGCGTGGATGTGGAGCACGAGGGACGGCGGCTGAATTTCCAGAACACCCTGACCCGGCTGCTGGAGCTGGGTGCGCTGCCCATCATCAACGAGAACGACACCGTTGCCACCGACGAGATCACCTCCATCGGCGACAATGACACGCTGGCCGCCATCGTCACCTGCTGCATCCATGCCGACCTGCTGGTGCTGTTGAGCGACATCGACGGCCTGTACACCGCCAACCCCCACACCCACCCGGACGCAAAGCTCATCCCGCTGGTAGAGCGCATCACTCCGGAGGTGCTGGCGCTGGCAGACGGGGCAGGCTCCGCATTGGGCACCGGCGGCATGTCCACCAAGCTCCGTGCCGCCCAGATGGTAACGGCAGAGGGCGCGGACATGGTGATCGCCAACGGTTCCCACCCCGAGCTGCTCTACGACATTGCAGACGGCAGACCCGCAGGCACCCGCTTTGCGGGCAGAAAGGAGGGCTGACCCATGACGACACAGGAGATCCTGGAAGCCGCCCGCGCGGCAAGAAGCGCGCTGGGCCTCTCCTCGGGCGAGGTGCGCCGCGCCGCCCTGCTGGGCATGGCAGAGGCGCTCTGCTCCCCTGCCCGCCAGCAGGCCATTCTGGAGGCCAATGCCGCCGATCTGGAAGCAGCCAGGGGGCACATCTCGGAGGTCATGCTGGACCGGCTGGCCCTGACACCGGAACGCATCAGCGCCATGGCAAAGGGCATCCGGGAAGTGGCTGACCTGCCCGACCCGGTGGGCAGAGTTCTGCGCCGGGTAGAGCGCCCCAACGGGCTGGTCATTGAAAAGACCGCCGTGCCCATGGGCGTGATCGCCATCATCTACGAGAGCCGCCCCAACGTAACCAGCGACGCCGCCGCCCTTGCCATCAAGAGCGGCAATGCCTGCATCCTGCGGTGCGGCAGGGAGGCATGGCGCAGTGCCAACGCCATTGTAACGGCTCTGCGGGAGGGCCTGCGGACAAACGACCTGCCCGAAACAGCGGTCTGCCTGATCGAGGACACCACCCACGCCTCGGCCAACGCCCTGATGACCGCCGTGGGCTATGTGGACCTTCTGATTCCCCGCGGCGGGGCCGGGCTGATCCGCGCCTGCGTGGAAAACGCCAAGGTCCCCTGCATCCAGACCGGCACCGGCATCTGCCACATCTTCGTGGATGCCTCTGCCGAGCAGGATAAGGCGCTGGACATCATCGAAAACGCCAAGGCCAGCCGCCCCAGCGTCTGCAATGCGGAGGAGGTGTGCCTGGTGCACCGTGACATTGCGGCAGAGTTTCTGCCCAAGCTGGCCCGGCGGCTGGGCCCTGACCGCACCGCAAAGGGGCTGCACCCGGTGGAGCTGCGGCTGGACCCGCATGCCGCCGCCATCATCCCCGGCACCCCTGCAGGCCCTGCGGATTTTGACACCGAGTTTCTGGACTACATCCTGGCTGTCAAGGTCGTGGACAGCGTGGAGGAGGCCGTCGGCCACATCGCCGCGCACTCCACCGGCCACAGCGAAGCCATCCTGACCCGGAACGAGGCCCATGCTGCCCTCTTTACGGCGGCGGTGGACAGTGCGGCAGTCTACGTCAACTGCTCCACCCGCTTCACTGATGGCGGGGAGTTCGGGCTGGGGTGCGAGATGGGCATTTCCACCCAGAAGCTCCACGCCCGGGGCCCTATGGGGCTGGAAGAGCTGTGCATCTACAAGTACATCATCCACGGCAGCGGCCAGATCCGCTGAACCGTTCAAATGTGAAAGCAATTTTCCGTTTTTCTCTTACAGGCCGCTGTGGAAGGACAGCGGCCTGTATTTTTGTTTTGCAGGGATGGACTGTTTTTGTTGCGGAAACACTTTCATCCCAGAATTTTGAAAATTATTTTTCTGTTCGTATCACGATGTATTTTTCATTTCTCCATTCTGTACAAAAATAAAGTCATACTTTTAGCCGAAATTAGGGCAAAAATTCTCATTTTCCCCTTGACAACCCATATTTCGCCGCGGTAAAACTATATTGGAAGGTGTGGGAATCAGTTCAGCGGGACGTTTTGAAATGCGCCCGGAACTGTTCTTTCCACAACTGCAATCCATTTCAAACAGCTGCCCGCATGACGACACTAGTACAAAGGAGAGAGCGAATTATGACAATTGCCATTCTTGCACATGATTCCCGCAAAGAACTTGCACTTCAGTTCTGCACCGCCTACAGTGGTATCCTGTCCCGGAACACTGTCATTGCCACCGGTACCACCGGCCGGATGTTGAACCAGGCCACCGGCTTGCCAGTTCACTGTTACCTCTCCGGAAAGCTGGGCGGCATCCAGCAGATCACCGCCCGTGTTGCCTGCGATGAAGTGGATCTGGTGCTCTTCTTCCGCATTTCTTTGTATTTAAACTCTGTGAAAAACACGATGTTTTATGC
>ERZ773134.2364-NODE-2364-length-13556-cov-8.149693_pt1 | contig 13556 bp, 10 predicted proteins | sample MGYA00580856_ERZ773134 | MGnify/ENA primary metagenome ERZ773134 (study PRJEB29015, sample SAMEA2737823) | human gut metagenome | biome: human gut; feature: human-associated habitat; material: faeces | place: China | collected 2012 ... | reverse complement strand
GCACCTGCGTTTCATAACCCCGTCGGTGCCTTTCGCAGAAAGGCGGATTATAGAAGTGAAAAAGGAATGTGTCGCCATGCTGCTGGCGGGCGGACAGGGCAGCCGTCTCCACGCCCTCACCAGCCACGTGGCAAAACCCGCGGTCCCCTTTGGAGGAAAGTATCGCATCATCGACTTTCCCCTGTCCAACTGCATCAACTCCGGTATCGACACGGTTGGGGTGCTCACCCAGTACCGGCCGCTGGAGCTGAATGCCTACATCGGCAACGGCGAGCCCTGGGACCTGGACCGGTCCTACGGCGGCGTCCACATCCTGCCCCCCTACATGCGGGAGGGAGAAAAGGGCACCTGGTACAAAGGCACGGCCAACGCCATCTACCAGAACATCAACTTCCTGGAGACCTATGATCCGGAATATGTACTCATCCTGTCCGGCGACCACGTCTACAAGATGGACTACACCCAACTGCTCCGCCGCCACAAGGAGGCCAACGCCGCCTGCACCATCGCGGTGCTGGAGGTCCCCATGGAGGAGGCTTCCCGCTTCGGAATTATGAATGTGGACGAGAACGACGACATCTATGAGTTCGAGGAGAAGCCCAAGCACCCCAAGAGCAACCTGGCCTCCATGGGGATCTACATCTTCACCTGGTCCAAGCTGCGGGAGTACCTCATCGCTGACGAGGCCGATGAGAAGAGCTCCAACGACTTCGGCAAGAACATCATCCCCGCCATGCTGGACGCCGGCGAAAAGATGACCGCTTACCGTTTCCAGGGCTACTGGAAGGACGTGGGCACCATCGACTCCCTGTGGGACGCCAATATGGATATGCTTTCCCCCGACAACGGCATCGACCCCTACGACACTGAATGGCCCATCTACGCCCGCACCCCCATCCGCCCCCCCCATTTCATGGGAATGGATGCCAAGGTGGACCACTCCATGGTCACCAGCGGCTGTGAGGTGTACGGCACAGTGGAGAACTCTGTGCTCTTCCACTCCGTCACCGTAGAGGAGGGCGCGGTGGTGCGCTACTCCATCCTCATGCCCGGCACGGTGGTAAAGAAGGGCGCGGTGGTGGAGTACGCCATCGTGGCCGAGGAATCAGTCATCGGTGAAAACGCCCGGGTGGGCGCCTCTCCCGACGGCAGTGAGGACTGGGGGGTTGCTGTCATTGCCCAGCACCTGAACATCGGCCCCAGCGCCGTGGTTTCCCCTAAGGCCATGATTACCCGTAACGTGAAAGGAGGTGGGGTGAAATGATGAACAAGCTGCACGGCATCATCTTCGCCTACCTTTCCAACCCGGATCTGCGGGAGCTGACCCAGCACCGCAACACCTGCTCCATCCCCTATGGCGGCCGGTACCGGGTGATTGACTTCATGCTCTCCAACATGGTCAACGCCGGTGTCTCCGATGTGGGCCTGATCGTCCACGCCAACTACCAGTCCCTGCTGGATCACGTCGGCTCCGGCAAGGACTGGGACCTCAGCCGCAAGCACGGCGGCCTGCGCATCCTCCCCCCCTTCGGCTACTCGGGCCGGCGGGAGGGCGTCTACCGGGGCCGCATGGACGCCCTGGCGGGCGTGCGCTCCTATTTGCAGTACATCCGGCAGGACTACGTGGTGCTGGCCGGGGGTGACCTGGCGGTAAACCTGCCCCTCAATGACATCTTTGAGGCCCATATCCGCAATGACGCGGACATTACCGCCGTGTGCACCAGCCGCCCTATGGGCTCGCCCAAGGACTGCGACTACTTCACCATCGGCGCCGGAGGGCGGATCACCGACGTACTGGTGCACCCCCCCATTGCCCAGGGCTGCGAATCCCTGGAGGTCTACATTCTCTCCAAGCAGCTCCTGCTCTCCCTGGTGGACCACTGTGCGGCCCACAATATTCCCTCCTTCAGCACCGGCGTGCTCCAGGCCATGGCCGGCCAGCTCAAGATTTGCCCATACGTCTTTGACGGCTATGCCGCCCGCCTCCAGTCCGTGGCTGGTTACTTCGCCCGCAGCATGGAGCTGCTTAACCCCGAGGTGCGAACCGACCTCTTTGCCCCCGGCCGCCCTGTCCGCACCAAGGACCGCTCCGACCCGTCCACCTACTACGGCCCAGGCTCCAGGGCGGTCAACTCCCTGGTGGCTGACGGCTGCATCATTGAGGGCGAGGTAGAGAACTCCATCCTCTTCCGCGGCGTCCGTGTGGAGAAGGGGGCCAAGGTCTCGGGATGCGTGCTGATGCAGGGCACCGCGGTTCAGGCCGGCGCGGTGCTCAAGTACGCCATCACCGACAAGAACGTGCGGGTCAACCCCGGCCGGATGCTGATGGGCCATAACACCTATCCGCTGTCCATTGCGAAGAACGAAATTGTATGACGACTCCAGGGGGGACGCTGTCCCCCCCTAGATACGCGGTCACCGTGCCGCCCTCTGGGCGGCACAATGGCCGCGATACCCCTCACCCGCGCTCGCGCGGGTGGTTGCCCCTGCCGCTCAATTTCGACATAAGGAGAGCCTATGAACATCTTATTTGCCACCTCTGAGTGTGCGCCCTTCATCAAGACCGGCGGACTGGCCGACGTGGCCGGCGCTCTGCCCAAGGCGCTGGCCGGAAACGGCCATGACGTGCGGGTGATCCTCCCCCTCTACGAAGGCATCGGCGAGGAATGGCGCAGTCAGATGACCTACCTCCAGTGCTTCCACATCACCCTGGCCTGGCGCAGCCCCTACTGCGGCATCTTTGAGCTGAAGCGGGACGGCGTCACCTACTGGTTTGTGGACAACGAATACTACTTCAAGCGTTCCAACATTTACGGCCACTACGACGATGGCGAGCGCTTCGCCTACTTCTCCCGGGCTGTGGTGGAGAGCATGGGCTGGCTGAACTGGCATCCAGACGTGCTCCACTGCAACGACTGGCAGACCGCCCTGGCGCCCATCTATCTGCTGGAGGAGCGCCACCGCATCCCCCAGCTCTGCGACACCAAGAGCGTGTTCACCATCCACAACATCGAGTACCAGGGCCGATACGGCAGCCAGACTTTGAAGGATGTGTTCGGGCTCAACGACGGGTACTTCAACGAGCACATGCTGGCCTACCACGGAGACGTGAATCTGATGAAAGGGGCTATCTATGCCGCCGACTACGTGACCACCGTCTCCCCCACCTACGCCGACGAGCTCCAGTACTCCTTCTATGCCCACGGCCTGGAGGGGGTTATCGCCGACAACCGCCACAAGCTGCGCGGCATCCTCAACGGCATCGACACCGAGGTGTATGACCCCTGGCGGGACAAGGGCCTGACCAAGTTCTTCTCGGCGCGGCAGATGGCGGGCAAGAAGAACTGCAAAGCCGCCCTGCAGCAGATGTCCGGCCTGCGGGAGAACCCGGACGCCCCCATCATCGCCTGCGTGTCCCGCCTGGTGCGGCACAAGGGCTTCGATCTGGTCACCGCCGCCATCCACGAGATTATGGGTATGGACGTACAGATGATCGTCCTGGGCACCGGCGACTGGAACTATGAGGAGGCCTTCCGCCAAGCTCAGAACCAGTACCCCGGCCGCTTCGCCGCCCACATGATGTACTCCCCCAACCTGTCCACCGCCATCTATGGCGGCGCCGACCTGTTCCTCATGCCCTCCATCTCCGAGCCCTGCGGCCTGAGCCAGATGATCGCCATGCGCTACGGCACCATCCCCGTGGTGCGGGAAACCGGCGGCCTGCGGGACTCCGTGGTGCCCTACAACAAGTTCACCGGCGAGGGCACCGGCTTCTCCTTTGCCAACATCAATGTGCAGGAGATGACCGGCGTACTGAGCGAGGCGGTGAACCTCTACCACAACGAGCCCAAGGCGTGGAAGGCCCTCCAGAAGAACGCCATGACCGCCGACTTCTCCTGGGAAAGGTCGGCCAAGGCTTATGAGGAGATTTACGGCTGGGTGACCGGGAAATAGGGCCGCTTTTTACGCTTGACAGTACCATATTCCCATGATAGAATGAGCGCTCCGTGGCGGGTGTGTCCTTCCGCGGAGCGTTCCTATGTTGATCTCAACAGAAACAGGAGATGTCTGCATTGCACAAATATACCAAAAAAGAGCTGATGACCCTCATCACGGGCAAACTGCGCCGCAACTTCGGCCGTGACGTGGAGGAGGCCACCAGCCTGCACATGTTCAAGGCCTGCGCCCTGGTGCTGCGGGACATCATGTCCGAGCGGCAAATGAAGACCGCCGACCGGGTGGCCGTGGAGCACCTGCGCCAGGTTCACTACCTGTCCCTGGAGTTTCTGATGGGCCGGTCCCTGATGAAGAACGCCTACAACCTGGGCGTGGCGGAGCCGCTGAAGCAGGCCATCGAGGGCCTTGGGTTTTCCGCGCCCGACCTGTTTGAGGCCGAGCCCGACGCCGGCCTGGGCAACGGCGGCCTGGGCCGCCTGGCCGCCTGCTACCTGGACTCCATGACCACCCTGGAGATCCCCGCCACAGGCTACTCCATCTGCTACGAGCTGGGCATCTTCAAGCAGAAGATCGTGGACGGCCAGCAGGTGGAGCTGCCCGACAACTGGCTGGGGCTGGGCGACGCCTGGCTCATCCCCAAGATGGACGAGACCGAGGAGGTCCGCTTCGGCGGCAAGGTGGAGGACGAGTGGGACGCGCTGGGCCGCCACCGGGTAAAGCACACCGGGTATGATGTGGTGCTGGCCGTGCCCAAGGACATGGAGATCGCCGGCTACGGCACCGAGCACGGCAACCTGCTCCGCCTGTGGGACGCCAACAGCCCCACGCCGGTGGACATGAACCTGTTCTCCTCCGGCCAGTATCTGAAGGCGGTGGAGCAGCGGGCCATGGCGGAGTCCATCTCCAAGGTGCTCTACCCCGAGGACAACCACTACGAGGGCAAGTCCCTCCGCCTCAAGCAGCAGTATTTCTTCGTCTCCGCCACCATCCAGTCCATCGTGCGCAAGCACCGGGCCGAGTACGGCACCCTGCGCAACTTCCACCTCAAGCATGTCATCCAGATCAACGACACCCACCCCACCCTGGCCATCCCGGAGCTGATGCGCATCCTGCTGGACGAGGAGGGGTACGGCTGGGACGAGGCGTGGTACATCGTCACCCACACCATCGCCTACACCAACCACACCGTCCTGGCGGAGGCGCTGGAGCGCTGGCCCCAGCAGCTCATTGAGAAGTGGCTGCCCCGCATCTGGCAGATCCTCATCGAGATCTCCAACCGCTACCAGCGGGCGCTGACCGACTACTTCCACGGCGATCTGTCCAAGGTGGCCCCCATGGCTATCATCTGGGGCGGCGAGGTGCGCATGGCCAACCTGTGCGTGTGCGCCTGCTTTAAGATCAACGGCGTGTCCGCCCTCCACTCCGACATTCTGAAGCGGGACGTCTTCCACGACGCCTATGCCCGCACCCCCGACAAGTTTACCAACGTCACCAACGGCATTGACCACCGCCGCTGGCTCAGCGAGTGCAACCCGGAGCTGGACGCCCTGATCCGCGACTGCTGCGGCAAGGACAAATACCTGCTCCAGCCCGACGCCCTCAAGGAGCTGGAGCAGTACCGGGACGACGCGGGCGTGCTCTCCCGCCTGGGGCAGATCAAGGCGGACAATAAGAAGGCCTTCGCCGCCTGGGTGGCCCGGGAGAGCGGCGTCATTCTCAACACCAACGCCCTTTTTGACGTGCAGGTGAAGCGGCTGCATGAGTACAAGCGGCAGCTCCTCAACGTGCTGCACATCATTTACCTCTACCAGCGCATGAAGGCCGACCCCCATTTCGACTTCACCCCCCGCACCTACCTGTTCGGCGCCAAGGCGGCCCCCGGCTACGCGGTGGCCAAGCGGATCATCCGCCTCATCAACTCCGTGGCCGACATGATCGCCAGGGACCCCGCCTGCAAAGACCGGCTCCAGGTGGTCTTCCTGGAGAACTACCGGGTGAGCCTGGCGGAGAAGCTGATGCCCGCCAGCGAGCTCTCAGAGCAGATCTCCACCGCCGGCAAGGAGGCCAGCGGCACCGGCAATATGAAGTTCATGATGAACGGCGCGGTGACCATCGGCACCCTGGACGGCGCCAACGTGGAGATGCACCAGGTGCTGGGGGACGAGAACATCTTCCTCTTCGGCCTCAAGGCCCACGAGGTGGCCGAGATGAAGCAGAAGGGCTACAAGTCCTATGAGTACTATGTCCACAATCCGGAGCTGCGCGCGGTCATCGACCAGCTCAACGTGGGCTTCGGCGACGGCGTGGCCTATGACGACATCGCCCGCCGCCTCCTGTTCGGCGACGGCGGCCCGGCGGACGAGTACCTGCTGCTGGCCGACTTCGAGAGCTACCGGGACGCCCACCAGCGGGCCGGCCTGGCCTATCAGGACCCCAAGCGGTGGAACCAGATGGCCCTCATGAACATCGCCCGATCCGGCATCTTCGCCGCCGACCGCTCCATCCGGGACTATGCCCGGGACATCTGGAACGTGCCGGTGCGCACCCTCAAGTAAGCTCTCTCCCGCAGCGGCGGGCGGCCCGTGGGGCCGCCCGCTTTTTTTGCCTTTCGTGCAATCATTTTCCTCTCTACCCCGCTGGGTCTTCTCTTCTTCCACACTGGACTGTGGCGGCGCTTTCTGCCGAATAGCCACCGCAAGCAGCATTTTTGACAAGGCCTGCCCAAAACCCGGGCGGGCCTTGACTTTCAACCGGGCAGAGCATAAAATACTTAATATTGTCTTTATTCCATCTATGGATGAGGTGACCGCACCATGCCCATATATTTAGATAATGCCGCCACCACCCGGGTGTGTCCGGAGGCCGCCCGGGCCGCCCTGGAGGCCATGACTGAGGGGTACGGCAACCCCTCCTCCGGGTATGCCCTGGGGCAGGCCGCCGCCGCCGCGCTGAAGGAGCACCGCGCCGCCGTGGCCGGCCGCCTGGGCTGCGCGCCGGAGGAGCTGGTCTTCACCTCCTGCGGCACCGAGGGGGACAACTGGGCCGTCCGGGCCGCCGCGGACTACGGACGGCGGAAGGGACGGCACATCATCACCACCGCCATCGAGCACGCCGCCGTGCTGGAGCCGGTGAAGGCCCTGGCCGCCCAGGGGTATGAGGTGACCTACCTCAAGCCGGATCGGAGCGGCCACGTGTCCCCCGACGCCCTCCGGGCCGCCCTGCGGCCCGACACGGTGCTGGTGTCCATGATGCTGGTGAACAACGAGCTGGGCACCCTTCTCCCCGTGGCGGAGGCCGCCCAGGCCATCCGGGACGCCGGCTCCCCCGCCCTGCTCCACTGCGACGCGGTGCAGGCCTTTCTGAAGGTACCCTTCACCCCGGCGGAGCTGGGGGTGGATCTGCTCACCCTCAGCGGCCATAAAATCCGCGCCCCCAAGGGCATCGGCGTGCAGTACATCCGCCGGGGGCTGAACCTCAAGCCCCTGCTGACGGGCGGCGGGCAGGAGGGCGGGCTACGGCCCGGCACCGAGCCCACCGCCCAGGCCGCGGCCCTGGCGGCGGCCTGCGCGGCGTGGGAAGGGGACTATCCCGCCCGTATTCAGGAGCTCAAAGAATACGCTCTGGGATCGCTCTCCGCCGTCCCGGGGCTGGAGATCGTCAGCCGGGGAGACGCCCCCCACATCTGCGCCGTGGCCTTGCCGGGCTACCCCAGCGAGATGCTGGTGCGGGAGCTGTCCGACCGGGGGGTGTACGTCTCCTCCGGCTCGGCCTGCCACCGCGGGAAGCCCAGCCACGTGTTTGCGGCCCTGGGCCTGCCCAAGCGCACCCTGATGGGGGTGCTCCGCGTCTCCTTCTCCCCGGAGAGCACCCGCGCCGACGTGGACGCTCTGGCCGGGGGACTGACCGAAATCACCAAGACCAGAATTGCAGCGAGGTGAGCGTTTGTTCCACTATATGAACCGTGGGGCGGCCTTCTACCGCAACGTGGCCCGGCTGGCCCTGCCCATCCTGCTCCAAAATCTGTGCACCACCCTGCTGGGGCTGATCGACACCTTCATGGTGGGCGCCCTGGGGGAAGCCCCCCTGGCCGCCGTGCTGGTGGCCAACATCCCCGTCTTCGTCATCCAGCTGGTCATTTTCGGACTCCAGAGCGGCTCCTCCGTCCTCATCAGCCAGTTCTGGGGCAAGGGGGACACCGAGTCCATTAACCGGGTCATCGGCCTGGGCTGCTATGTGGCCGGGGCCATCTCCCTGGCCTTTGCCTCCGTCATGTTCTTCCTGCCGGAGCAGCTGATGGGCCTGCTTACCGACAACCAGGAGCTGGTACCCCTGGCGGCCCAGTACGCCCGCATCGTGGGCTTCTCCTATATTTTCAACAGCCTCACCGGCGTGTACGTGGGCGCCCACCGCTCCATGGAGAACCCCAAGCTGGGCATGATCATCTTCGGCGCGTCCATGCTGACCAACGCCTTCCTTAACTGGGTGTTCATCTTCGGCAACCTGGGCGCTCCCGCCCTGGGCGTGGTGGGCGCGGCGGTGGCTACCCTGTCCGCCCGCGTGTTGGAGTTCGTCATCATGCTCTCCTATGCCTTGACCAACCGGCGCTTCCGGCTCAAGCCCGCCGTGCTCTTCCGGCCGGGCCGCGCCCTGCTGGCCAAATTTCTCCACTACTCCGGGCCGGTGGTGCTCAACGAGACCCTCTGGGGCCTGGGCACCTCCCTCTACAAGGTCATCATGGGCCACATGGAGGGGTCCACCGAGATCCTGGCCGCCCGCGCCCTGGCGGGCAACATTGAGGATCTCTGTACCGTGGCCATCTTCGCCATCGGCAACACCACCGCCATCATCGTGGGCCGGGAGATCGGCGCAGGCCGGCGGGAGCATGTCTATGAGGTGGGGGCTACCCTGGACACCCTGGCCTTCCTCTGCGGCCTGATCATCGGCATTCCCCTGATCCTGGGGGCCTGGTTCGTCTTCCCCTGGCTGGTCTACCCCTTCTTCCACCTGTCGGAGACCGCCGGCTCTATCACCACCATGATGCTGACCTTCATCGGCGTCTTTCTGGCCCTGCGGGCCTTCGACTCCGTCAACACCGTGGGCGTCCTGCGGGGCGGCGGCGACGTGCGGGCCGCCACCATCATCGACACCACCCCCCTGTGGTTCGTCTCCCTCCCCCTGGCCGCCCTGTTCGGCCTAGTGTTCCAGTGGGGCATCTTCTGGGTCTATGTGGGCATCATGGCCGAGCAATTCGTCAAGTTCGGCATTGGCCTGTACCGCCTCCGCTCCCGGGAGTGGATCAACGACGTCACCCAGTTCTCCCGTACGGAGTGACCGCGTTGTAAAAAATACCCCGGCTCCGCCTGTGGGCGCGGAGCCGGGGTATTTTTCTCTGTAAGCCGGCTCACAGCTCCCGCTCCATGCGGATGTCGGAGAGCTGGAACCATTTATCGGAATAGGTGACGTATTTGAACCCAAACCGCTCATACAGCCGCAGGGCCTCCCTGAGCTGATGGTTGGAGGTGAGGACCGCTTTCTTCTGCCCTGTATCCCGGGCGGCCTGGAGCGCCGCCTCCATCAAGGCCGTACCAATGCCCCGGCCCCGGTATGCCTCCTTCACGCCGAACTTGAGCAGCTCGCACTGGCCCTTCCCCTGAAGCTCCAGCATGACCATGCCCACAATCTCCTCCCCCCAGCGGGCCAGCAGCACCCGGCCACCGCCGGACAGGAAGCGGTGGGGCTCCGCCAGCATCTCCAGATCCACCGGCTCCAGCAGGTCGTATTCCAGCAGCCAGGGCAGGGAGATCTCCTCCAGCGCCTGCTTGTAGCGGTCCTCATAGTCGATAATCGTGAAGCCTCGGCCCTCGTCCACGGATTCACCCCTCCTTTTTTACATAGAATACCATTGTTCCGCCGCCCCGTCAACGCCCGAAACTTGCAGTCCACCCCTTTGCCTGCTGAATTTTCTACGTTCACATTTAATTTACATCCAGAACACTTGACTTTTTCGGGGGACGGTGCTACATTATCTTTAGCACTCAGAGAGTTTGAGTGCTAACATTGTGAAAGGGTGGCCGGAATGGATTTAACAGAGCGCAAAAAACGGATTCTCCGCGCCATCATCGAGAGCTACATTCAGTCGGCGGAGCCGGTGGGTTCCAAGGCCATCGCCGCCTCCATCGATATGGAGGTATCCTCCGCCACCATCCGCAACGAAATGGCGGATCTGGAGGCGATGGGCCTGTTGGAAAAGCCCCACACCTCCGCCGGGCGCATCCCTTCGCCCAAGGGCTACCGGCTCTATGTCAACGAGCTGATGGAGGAGCACAAGCTCTCCCTCCAGGAGACCCAGCGCATTAACCAGGCCCTGGCCATGCGGATGCGGGAGCTGGACCGGGTGCTGGACCAGGCGGGCCGGGTGGTGTCTCAGCTCACTAATTACCCCTCCTTCGCCCTCTCCTCCGGTCTGAGCCGCATGACCATCCGGCGGTTCGATCTGCTGATGGTGGAGCGCAACGCTTTCATCATCGTGGTGATGACCGACACGGACATCGTGCGTAACCGGCTCATCCGCCTGCCCTCCGACCTGACGGAAGCCCAGCTTCAGATGCTCAACACCCTGCTGAACACCACCTTTACCGGCCTGACGCTGGAGGAAATCACCCCGGAGCTGATGCGGGTGGCCCAGCATGCGGCCGGGGAGGCCTATGGGCTTATCTCCCTAGTGGTGTCTTTCGCTATGGAGGTGCTGGAGAGCCTGGAGCAACGCACCGTCCACACCTCGGGTCTGGCCCATCTGCTGGAGCTGCCCGAGTACCGCAGCCTGGAGCGGGCGCAGCCGCTGATGAGCTACCTCTCCGAGGAGGCCGATCCCGCCCGCTTCCCCGTTCCCAAGGACGATCCCATGAAGATCCTCATCGGCCCGGAAAACGTGGCCGACGCGCTGAAGGACACCAGCGTGGTGGTCGCCAGCTACGACATCGGCGACGGCATGCAGGGGGTCATCGGCGTGGTGGGGCCTACCCGGATGGATTACGCCAAGATAACCGCCCGCCTGTCCTATCTGGCCGAGGGCCTCTCCCGGCTGTTTGGACAGGGTGAACTGCCCCAGGGCAGGGACGACGAGAAATAGGAGATGAATGCATCCCATGAGCAAGAAGGAAAAAAAGCCGGAGGACGTGACCCCGGAAGAGCAGACCGAGCAGGCCGTCCCCACCGAGGAGACGGAGGCCGAGGCTCCCAACCCCCTGTTGGAGGAGCTGGAGGCCCTCAAGAAGAACCTCTCCGACCAGGAGGACAAATTTCTCCGCCTGGCCGCTGAATACGACAACTACCGCCGCCGCAGCCAGAAGGAGAAGGAATCCGCCTGGTCGGACGCCAAGGCGGACACCGCCGCGGCCTTCCTGCCGGTGTACGACAACCTAGAGCGGGCCCTCAAGCAGGAGACCGCCGACGAGGCCTACAAGAAGGGCGTGGAGATGACCATGACCCAGCTCAAGGAGGTTCTCGCCAAGCTGGGCATCGAGGAGATCCCCGCCCTGGGCGAGCCCTTCGATCCCAACCTCCACAACGCCGTGATGCACGTGGAGGACGAGGGCGCTGGCGAGAACATCATTGTGGACGTCTTCCAGACCGGCTTCAGATCCGGCGATAAGGTCGTCCGGTTCGCCATGGTAAAGGTCGCCAACTGAATCGGGTGCGCCGGGCGCGCCCAAACCTGAGTTTGTAAAAAAGAATTTTCGATCTATTGGAGGAACTGCTTTATGTCTAAGATTATTGGTATCGACCTTGGTACAACCAACTCCTGCGTGGCCGTCATGGAGGGCGGCGAGTCCGTCGTCATCCCCAACGCCGAGGGCAACCGCACCACCCCCTCCGTCGTGGCCTTCTCCAAGGACGGCGAGCGCATGGTGGGCCAGGTGGCCAAGCGCCAGGCCATCACCAACCCCGACCGCACCATCATGTCCATCAAGCGCGAGATGGGCACCAACTACAAGGTGAACATCGACGGCAAGGCCTACACCCCCCAGGAGATCTCCGCCATGATCCTGCAGAAGCTGAAGGCGGACGCCGAGGCCTATCTGGGCCAGACCGTCACCGAGGCGGTCATCACCGTCCCCGCCTACTTCACCGACGCCCAGCGCCAGGCCACCAAGGACGCCGGCCGCATCGCGGGCCTGGACGTCAAGCGCATCATCAACGAGCCCACCGCCGCTGCCGTGGCCTACGGCGTGGACAAGGAGCAGGCCCAGAAGGTCATGGTGTACGACCTGGGCGGCGGCACCTTCGACGTGTCCATCCTGGACATTGACGACGGCGTCATCGAGGTGCTGGCCACCGCCGGCAACAACCGCCTGGGCGGCGACGACTTCGACAAGTGCGTCATGGACTGGATGGCCGCCGAGTTCAAGAAGGACACCGGCATTGACCTGACCGGCGACAAGGTGGCCATGCAGCGCCTGAAGGAGGCCGCCGAAAAGGCCAAGATCGAGCTGTCCGGCGTCACCTCCACCAACATCAACCTGCCCTATATCACCGCCGACGCCACCGGCCCCAAGCACCTGGATCTGACCCTCACCCGGGCCAAGTTTGACCAGCTCACCGCCAACCTGGTGGAGGCCACCAGCGGCCCCGTGAAGCAGGCCATGAGTGACGCCGGCCTGTCCTCCAGCGACATCTCCAAGGTGCTGATGGTGGGCGGCTCCAGCCGTATCCCCGCCGTGCAGGAGATGGTCAAGAAGCTCACCGGCAAGGAGGGCTTCAAGGGCATCAACCCCGACGAGTGCGTGGCCATGGGCGCGGCGCTCCAGGGCGGCGTGTTCACCGGCGACGTGAAGGGCCTGCTGCTGCTGGATGTCACCCCCCTGTCCCTGGGCATCGAGACCATGGGCGGCGTATGCACCCGCATCATCGAGCGCAACACGGCCATCCCCGTGTCCAAGAGCCAGATCTTCTCGACCGCGGCCGACAATCAGCCCTCCGTCGAGATCAAAGTCCTTCAGGGCGAGCGCTCCATGGCCGCCGACAACGTGCTGCTGGGCACCTTCTCCCTCGACGGCATCGCCCCCGCGCCCCGCGGCATCCCGCAGATCGAAGTGACCTTCAACATCGACGTTAACGGCATCCTCAACGTCTCCGCCAAGGACAAGGGCACCGGCAAGGAGCAGAAGATCACCATCCAGTCCTCCAGCTTGTCGAAGGACCAGATCGAGAAGATGAAGGCCGAAGCCGAGGCGCACGAAGCCGAGGACACCAAAAAGAAAGAACTGATCGAAGCCAAGAACATGGCCGATTCGATCATCTACCAGTCCGAAAAGACCCTCAAGGATCTCGGCGACAAGGTCACGCCCGAGGAGAAGGGGGCCGTCAACGCCAAGATCGACGAACTGAAAAAAGCCAAGGACGGCACCGACCCCGAGGCCATCAAGAAAGCCGTCGAGGCGCTGAACACCGCCATGCAGCCCATCGGCGTGCGCCTCTATCAGCAGAACGCCCAGCAGAATCCTGGCGGCGCGGACAACGCCAATGCCGCCGGCGGTACCAACGACACCAAGAAAGACGGCGACACGGTCGACGCTGAATTCAGCGAATAATCGGGCGTA
>ERZ773134.2363-NODE-2363-length-13557-cov-2.798474_pt1 | contig 13557 bp, 9 predicted proteins | sample MGYA00580856_ERZ773134 | MGnify/ENA primary metagenome ERZ773134 (study PRJEB29015, sample SAMEA2737823) | human gut metagenome | biome: human gut; feature: human-associated habitat; material: faeces | place: China | collected 2012 ... | reverse complement strand
GAGATACGATTACGGGGAAAGTGCATCAGATAGAGAAAGTGACATTCAACCATATCGGTCCTGATATAATCTATCAGGTCAACAGTTATGAGGATAACTCTTTGCAACCGTTAAGTTCTCCCTTTGTCGTCGATTCTACCGGAAAGGTTACTCTTTTCAAATGCCGGAGAGAAAAAGAAGACCTGTACCTCGAACGCAAATACCGCGAACCCAAACATCTCGAAGCCATACCTCCGGCATTCGTTGGTGGCAGATTCCAGGGATCGGATTATGCGGATTTCCGGATAGCGGAAGATTTATATACGTTCACAGAAGCTCCAAGTTTCAAGTATACCACTATCGAGGTGAATCCTAAAAAGAGTTACAAATATTACAGATACCAGTCTTCTCCCAATCTACGGGGAAATATGGCTGAACTGGAATTTTACGATACAAATAGTCAGCAAATACTAAAAGGGGAAATTATCGGAACAGACAACACCAGCATCTACAACCCGCATGCAACCAAATATAATGTATTCGACGGAGACCCTCTCACCTTCTTCCACACACGCGACAGCATGAGTTGGGCAGGTCTGGCATTATCCAAGCCGGCACATATTAACAAAATACGCTATATCATCCGGAATGATGACAACGGAATACGAAAAGGTAATCTCTATGAACTTTTCTATATAGATGAATCGGGTGCATGGGCCTCTGCCGGAAAACAAACGGCAGAGCAGGATGAATTATTAATATATAAACAGATCCCCCAAGGTACTTTATACTGGCTACGCAATCATACCAGAGGAAAAGAGGAACGGATATTTACGTATGAGAAGGGGAAACAGGTTTGGTGGTAAAAATAAGTCATAATTATTCAACACAATATTTTCAAAGCTTATAAAGAATGAATATCTTTACGGACAGACTGAAAAAACACTGGCAAATGAAATACTTTATACTCTCATTATCAATATTCTTATTATACTCATGTTCTAAACAGGAACAAGTAACTGATACTAAAAAAATTATTTTTAATGAAGAAGCTAATCCGGACTTTTTCAATACTCTCACATGCAAGTTCATTCCATTGGAAACAAATGACAGTTGTTTGTTTAATGATATCAAAGAAATCCAAATTGTTGATAACAAAATATATATTATTGACAACAAAAGAAGTAAGTTACTTGTTTTTGATATTTCCGGTAAATTCATTACCCAAATTGGTAATTTAGGTAATGGACCTGGAGAATATCTAACACCTTCAAACTTCAATATTGACAAAGAAAAACAAACTATCACAATTGCAGATGTAGGTCAAAGTAAACTCTTATATTACGATTTAAATAATTATCAATACATAAAGAGTCAAAAGGCATTCTATTTTTCTAATTGCAGCTGGTTGCCAGATGGAAATATAGCTTGGGCAATAGAAAATGGTTATGATTCAGGTAAAAGGGATCCACATTATGTGAAAATAACAGATTCTAATTTAAACACTGTCAATTTATTATATCCTACGGATTTTAAACCTGAGTACTTAATGGTTGCCGGATCATTCTTTTATACATTTAACCAAAACTGCTATCTTAATTTACCTTTCATTCCAACAATATATAAAGTCACTTCTCAAAAAATAACACCAGTTTATGAATTAGATTTTGGCAAACAAAAATTCGCATCAATGGAATGGTTAAAAAGGGAGGCTGAAAAAAATTATTATGGAACAATATCCAAAACAGAATATATATCTACACAAACAGTAAAAGAAACAGATGACTATATTTGTGTCGTATATTATGCACAAGGTCTAAATGCATATATCGGTTTTTACAATAAGAAAAATGGGGAATCTATTAAACTAAAAGGATCTGATTTCGCAAAACACACTAATTTATATGGACTTAGCCAAGTCAAAGACACATATAATAATTATTTCTTATTCTCCATGTTAGCTTGTACACTAAAAACATATAAAAGTTCTCTACCGGAATTACAACCTATTATCAAAGATATAAAAGAAGATGATAATCCAGTCATTTGTCTATTAAAGTTCAATTAGAATTATACAATTAAATAAAAATTGCATATGAAATATATATTATTATTTCCACTTCTATTTATGGCTTTTTCATGCCATAAAGGAACAAAGATCAAAAATTATAACATATCTACAAAAGTAGACAAACAACTGGCTGGTGAAATTCTACTCTCAAAAGATGATCACTGCTATTTTTATGATTTAAAAATAACAGACAATTTCTATTTATTTCTTGATCAAAAATCTGATACAATACTTAGAGTATATAAACAAGATAATCTATTTACCCTTCATAATAGCTCATGCAGAAGTTCGGGAAAAGATAAACTCTGGAAGCCTTTGTTTACAAAAGAAATACAGACTAATTCTAATGATAAAGATATTACCTTTTTGGTCGATGAAAATCAGTATTATAAAGACATAACCCTAAACAATCAAAATAGTGATATAAAAATAAACACATCTAAACTATTAAATCTTAGAAATGTATCAGGTCGTGATTTTAACATCACAACCAAAGAGGTATACGCTATTCCTGTAAATAGAGACAGTAAAAGTCCATTCTTTTTTTTCAATCCTGACTCCGGATTTTATTGGGTAGATCCATCTCCCTCTGTTGAGAAAGTGATGCCTAAGGATGTTTTATCATATATTAATACGATTTGCTTGAACGAAAGTCAAAATGCTGTCGTTTCTGCTTGCAGATTTACAAACTTTGTATCTTTCTACGAATTGAATGGAACATTAAAGACAACTGTCAAATTTGGAAACACACCTATCGTACCTGTTATTTCTCCCAATCAAATTGGCATAGATATTAGAAATACAACCAAATGTTTCACTTATATATGCGGAACACCACAATATGTATACTGTTTATATGATGGTTCGTCTGATTTCACCACTCCCTCAAAAATAGTAGTTTTCCAATGGAATGGAAAACATATAGCTACATGGCAAACTGATCGCATCCTGCAAACAATAGCTGTAGACAAAGAAGACAAATTCGTTCTGGCTATTGCATCCAATGATAATGGCCAGGATATTATTAAATATGACTTGAAATAAAATACAAATAGTACTATGCGAAACGAATTCTTTCATGTGGAAAGCGTACAAACGCCTCTCGGCGACATGGATTCGCAAAAAGAGATAGCTGCAACTGAGAAATTTCCGATTATCTGGAAATCAGTTGATCCGTATACAGAGAAATTCCGGTGGAATCGTTTTTTAAAAGTCATTCATTAAAACCAAAAATCATGAAAAATTTATTTACAACAAGTATAAAGATCTTAGTAGCCATCTTATTAATGGCTTGTAGTTCACAGTACGATAAAAAACTGGAACAGGCTCTTGAGCGTGCGAAAGAAAACCGGCAGGAGCTTGAAAAAGTACTCGACCATTATAAAAAGGATTCGACAAAGCTAGCTGCCGCCCGTTTCCTGATCGAAAATATGCCTTATCATTTCACACGGGAACAATATTATACTTCCTCCGGAAAAGAAAAATATAGACCGGATATTACAGCTTTCGATGGGTTTCAAGCTGTGAAAAAGCATTGCGACTCTTTAGCCGGCAAAGGATATAGAATTGAAACACATAATAAATACGACATATCGGCAATTGACAGCCGCTTTCTTATAAACAATATAGAACTGGCTTTCAACGTCTGGAAAAAACCCTGGGCAAAAGATATTTCATTTACGGACTTCTGCAGATATATCCTTCCTTATCGGGCACAATATGAAGAAGTCTCGAATCTGAGGAAAGAATTGATGGACCGTTTCCTTCCCCTACTGGACTCTGCGAATGTAAAAACGCCATTGGATGCTTGTATCGTACTGCGTAATAAGATAGAAAAAATAGTTAGATATCAAGATACCGGGCTCGACTTATATCCGACTATCGACGAAACATATCGTTCGGGAATCGGCACTTGTGATGGCTTATGCAATTTCATAGCATATGTTATGCGATCTGTCGGTATTCCCGTTACCATAGATCAGACAACCTGGGTAAAAATGGATCGGGGACATTGCTGGTGTGCCGTGCTGGATAACGGACACTTTCATAGTTTTGGAGAAAATCTGGCACCGGGTACTCATGCCCGATCATTTTCTGAAACACGTAGTCTTAGACCTGCCAAAGTCTATCGCCAGCGGTTTGATCCGTTTTTCACTGCTGATTACGGAAAAAACGACGATGGCTATGCAGTTTATTTTAAAAGTCCGTTAATACAGGATGTTACAACTGAATATCTGGATAAGCCTACCACTATAAAAGTCGCTATCGACATAGATCTAAAAGAGAATAAACACAGTAATCAGGTTTATTTATGCAATTTCAACTATAATAAATGGACTGACATAGCTCTTGGTTACAGAAAAGATTCGATCTGTTATTTTAACGATGTCGTTGGAGATAATATATTCATGGTAGCAGATGTTCCGGACAAAAACTCCCTACGGTTTATAACAGCCCCATTTTATGTCAGCACAGAGGGAGAAATACATAAATTCATCCCCGAGGTGCAAAAGAAGAGGTCTTATACGATACACAAACGTCCGGCAGGTTATAAGGAACCGCATACATTATCTTACTGGGATACGCAAAGCAAAAGTTTTGTCTCTCTAAAATATATATCGGAGACCGACACGACATTAACTTATAACAATATCCCGGAAAATGCTTTATTATGGCTATATATACCGATACATATGTATAATCAGCGGGCATTTTTTCTGGAAAATGACAGCATGAGGATATATTAATTATGATTAAGATAAGTTACTCATTACTCGCCATCAGCGGAATTTTTCTGCTGTGCACCGTTTTTGCCACCAACACAGGGTTGGCTAACGGACTGGTTACAGGGAAAGTTCTTTGGTTTCATCTAGCGATGTTGTTGCTGGCAGCATGCAGTCTGGTGGCGGCTGTTCTGACGAAACCGGCAAAACCCTTTGTCTTTTCGGTTGCAGACGGATTGGTGCTGGTTTTGGCGGTTATCGTTGCACTTACTTATAACCGGCAACTGGATCCCGAACCGGAGAAAATGTTGTTTGGCGGGCAATTAGTCGTATTGTGGTTTCTGCTGCGGTTCATATTGACCGGATGGCCGCAGTTACAGTTATTTTTTCTGGCGGTGGTTGTTGCGACCGGAGGGATTGAAGCTGTGTCGGGAATGCGGCAGTTACATGGATTCGAAGGATCTAACCATTCCCTATTCAGACTGACCGGTGATTTTTATAATCCGGGACCTTATTCGGGGTATCTCGCAATCGTATTGCCGGTTTGCCTGTGGATGATCCTACGGCAAACAAAGATTTATCTGCATTACCTGGGATGGATCGGTTTGCTGGCGATCATTGTCGTGCTTCCTGCCGGAATGAGCCGGACGGCATGGATAGCGGCTGCCGTTTCATGCGGATGGGTGTATTGGGTGCAACGGATCGGATGGGAAAAGACTAAAAAATACATGGATGGAAACCGGACCTTAACTATCGTATCTTCTATTTTGATCCTGATCTCCATAGCCGGTTCATTGGCGGGTATTTATCTGCTAAAGAAAGATTCTGCCAATGGCCGGCTACTTTTATGGAAAGTGACGGGGCAAGCGATCAGGGAACAACCCTGGACAGGAACCGGGACGGGTGGGTTTCCGGCTGGTTATGCAGAAGCACAGGCGGAGTATTTCACTTCGGGAAAGGCTTCGGAGACAGAGATGATGGTTGCCGGATGCCCGGAATACGGATTTAATGAATTCTTACAAATAGGTTTGGAACAGGGGCTGGTGGGTTTAATGGTTTTTGTATTGTTGTTAAGCTATTCTTTGTTCCGGGGGGTGAAAAACAGACAGGCGGGAGCAGCCGGAGGAATATTGGCGCTGATGGTGTTCAGCCTGGCATCGTATCCGTTGCAGTTGCCGGAGTTCTGGGTAGTGTTGGTGGTGTTGATGGGGGTGGCTAATAGTAATACTCCGGTTGACGCTGACACACCCCCTACCCCCTCTCGAGAGGGGAGGAAGATACTTTCTGTCGCTATGATAGGGGTGCTGGCTATATGTTGCGGGTGGATTTTCCGGCAGCAGAAAGGGTATTATGAAGGATATAAAAAATGGAATACGTTGAAGATATTGTATAATAGTAAGGCTTATGAGGCGGCAGGTGAAGGATATGAGGAACTGGTGCCGTTGATGGGACATAAACCGGAGTTGCTGTTCGAGGCAGCACAGTGCCTCAGCAAATCGGAACGGTTTAAAGAAGCGAACCGATTGTTGGAACGGGCAATGAAGTTGAGCGGTGATCCGATGATACATTATATGGCGGCAAAAAATGAGCAGTCGATGGGAAACTATCAAAAAGCGGAAAATTTATTGCTGCATGCGATCGATATGTTACCGGAACGGATCTATCCGTATTATCTGCTTACCAAACTTTACTCGGAACCTACTTTCTTTCAGGAAGATAAGTTTATCAAAGCGGCTGACGCCGTACTGAAAAAAGAACCGAAAGTAGAGAGCACGGCTATCCGGGAAATGAGAACAGATGTTAAAAATATGCTCAACAACATACGATTGAATCGTAATTAATTTATTTATATACCATTTACGATAACATCGTAATAATATTTTTGTATATTTGGAAATTAAAATTTGAATCATAGCTTATATGAATATGAAATACTACAATTTGCTGGCAATACTGCTCCTCTCCGGGATGATAGCCTGTTCCGGTGACAAAAAAGACAGCAGTGAAGGAGAAGAAACTGTTGAAACGGTTTTACCGGACGAAACCAACGAGGTGACCGTGATGACACTAAAGGCTACCGACTTCAACCATGAACTGGTGAGTAACGGCAAATTGTCGGCACGCCGCCATGTCGACCTGCGGTTTCAGTCGGCCGAACCGATCGCTACGATTCATGTAAAGAACGGCGACCGGGTAAGCAAAGGACAAAAGCTGGCTGAATTGTCGACCTTCCGGCTGAAAAACAAAACGGCCACTTCCAAAGATGCCCTGGAACGGGCGAAACTGGAACTGCAAGACGTGCTGATCGGCCAGGGATATGCGCTGGCAGACTCGGCCAAAGTTCCTCCCGCCACCATGCAGCTTGTCCGGGTAAAGAGCGGTTACGACCAGGCGCTTATCCAATACCAGTTGGCAGAATATGAAGAACGGAATGCCGTACTGACGGCTCCTTTCGACGGTATCGTTGCCAATCTGTTTGCCAAACAATATAATACGGCTTCTACCTCCGATATATTCTGCACGGTCATCGATCCGGGTAGCCTGGAAGCAGCGTTCACCGTTCTGGAGAGCGAACTGCCTCTGATCAAGAACGGCGACCGGGTGGAGGTCACTCCTTTTGCCCTGAACGACACGAAAGCCGAAGGACGCATCACCGAAATAAACCCGCTGGTCGACGAAAACGGCATGGTGCAGGTGAAAGCGGCGGTAACGGACAGAGGGAAGTTATTCGAGGGAATGAACGTCCGTGTCAGCATCCACCGTTCGCTGGGCAAACAGTTGGTCGTACCGAAAAGCGCCGTCGTTCTCCGGTCCGGAAAGCAAGTGGTGTTCAAACTCGACAGCACCCGAACCAAAGCGAGCTGGGTATATGTACATACCGGTCTGGAAAATGCAGACAGCTACACGATTACAAGTTCGGAAGGGGACGGCCTGAAAGAGGATGATTTCGTCATTACCAGCGGTAATATCAATCTGGCACACGAGGCACCGGTAACGATAATTGAAAATTAAAACTTTGTTATGGTCAAATTCCTACTACAACGTCCTATCGCGGTACTGATGGCCTTTACAGCCTGTTTTATCGTGGGGTTGGTGACTTATTTCCCCATACCTGTCTCCTTATTGCCTGATATCGCCATACCTGAGATTACCGTTCAGATATCCGGGCAAAATACATCCGCACGGGAATTGGAAAATACTGTCGTAAAGCCGGTCCGTTTGCAATTGATGCAAGTGGCAGGATTACGGGATATCCATAGCGAGACTCGCGATGGAGCGGGTATTATCCGCCTTAGCTTCGACTTTGGCACGAATACGGATCTTGCCTTTATAGAGGTCAATGAGAAAATAGACGCCGCCATGAATTACCTGCCCCGTGAGGTAGAACGTCCACGGGTGGTCAAGGCGAGCGCTACGGACATTCCGGTGTTTTGCCTCAACCTCACACTCAAGACAATTGAAAATGATGCCGCTTTCCTCGATCTTTGCCAATTTGCGGAAACAGTAATCAAACGAAGGATCGAACAGTTGCCGGAAGTCGCAATGGTGGATATCACGGGCATATTAGGACGGCAATTACAGATCGTACCGGATATGAAGCTCTTGGATATGGCTGATATTACGTTAAATGATTTGGAATCAGCCTTGTCTGCCAACAATATAGAGCCGGGAAGCATGACCGTACGGGATGGTTATTATGAGTACAATATCAAATTTTCTACCTTATTACGTACACCGGAAGACGTACAAAATATCTATATCCGTAAGAATGACCGGATCTTCCAGATAAAAGATCTGGCAAAAGTAGCTGTCGTACCGGAAAAAGAAACCGGCTTATCGCTAGCCAACGGGAAAAGGGCCGTTACATTAGCCGTTATCAAGCAAGCGGACGAGAATATGGATAATATGAAAGAGGCGCTTGCCGAGGTTACCGATTATTTCAAGTCTATTTACCCGGATATTGAATTTACGATCACAAGAAACCAGACCGAGTTATTGGATTATACGATCTCCAACCTCAAGCAGAACCTATCGTTAGGTTTCTTATTTATCTGCATCGTGGCGATCCTTTTCCTCGGGGACGTAAAAAGCCCGGCGGTAATCGGACTAAGTATGGTAGTCAGTATCATCATTAGTTTCTTGTTCTTCTACCTTTTCAATATGTCCTTAAATATCATCTCCCTATCTGGATTAATTCTGGCATTGGGTATGATGATAGACAGCTCCATCATCGTGACGGAGAATATAGCGCAATACCGGGCAAAAGGAGATAATCTGGAAGAAGCGTGTATAAAAGGGACCACAGAAGTAATCACCCCCATGCTTAGTTCCACATTTACCACGATCGCCGTATTCGTTCCGCTGGTATTTATAAGTGGTATAGCGGGAGCGATTTTCTTCGATCAGGCGTTTGCTGTTACGGTTGGTTTAATGGTCTCTTATTTCACCGGAATCATGTTACTGCCTGTACTTTACAAATTAGTTTACAGCATACCGGAGATCAAGCATTCCTTTTTCAATCTGAAAATAAACAATTTGATCAAGGAGCATACGCTAGACCGATTCTATGACGGAGGGGTTGATTTCATATTCAGGCATAAAACCACTAGCCTACTATTTGTAGCTGTCACTATCCCCCTTTGCGCAATCCTATTCTATATGATCCCCAAAAGCCGGATGCCGGAAATCGATCAGAATGAGTTAATCGCACATGTTGAATGGAATGAGAACATCCATATTGATGAGAATAGAAAGAGAGTCACCGAATTATTTGGTGAGGCCGATCGGTTAGGTGCGCAACACACGGCCTATATCGGACAGCAACAATTCCTGCTAAACCGAGACAGGGAATTATCCATCTCGGAAGTAGAGCTTTATTTCAAGACAGAAGAGACCGATGCTATCGCCCCTTTACAACAAGAAATCTCCGCTTGGGTAAAGCGAAATTACCCGACAGCCGTATTATCGTTCTCTCCGCCGGAGACTGTGTTTGAGAAACTGTTCGTAACCGGTGAGGCCGATATCGTAGCCGAGTTCTATGCCCGTAACAAAGAACAAGCTCCGGATGCCCCTACTTTGCAAAAACTAGAGAAAACACTAGAGAGTAAGACCGGTCTCGCTCCCGTTGGCGTAGCTTTCGAGAATCAATTAAACATATCCATAGACCATCAGAAACTATTACTTTATAATATCTCCTATGAAGAGGTCTACAGGGTACTTAAGACGGCCTTCAAGGAAAATGAAATCGCTACCTTACGCTCTTATCAACAGTATTTACCGATCACGCTAGCCGGAAACGAGCAAACGGTCGATCAGACCTTACAAAATACCTTAATCCGTACACAGCCGGACGAAAATCAAAAGACGAATCATGTCCCTCTTAGCGCAGTAACAAAAATTACTCCCGGAGAGGATTTGAAGACACTCACCGCTGGAAAGAACGGGGAATATATTCCTTTTAGCTTCTATCAAGTAGAGAACGCGGAACAGTTAATGGAAAATATTCGGGAGCTCGTCCGCAGCGAATCCAAAGATAAGACGAATTGGGACATCGATTTCTCGGGAAGCTTCTTCTCGAACCAACAAATGCTGAATGAACTGGTCGTCATCTTGTTCATATCCATTCTCTTGATGTACTTTATCTTAGCGGCGCAATTCGAGAGCTTCTTGCAGCCCTTGATCGTCCTGCTGGAAATACCTATAGACGTAGCCGCCTCCTTACTGGTATTATGGATAGGCGGGCATTCCTTAAACCTGATGATTGCTATCGGTATCGTGGTAACTTGCGGTATCATCATAAACGACTCTATCTTGAAACTGGACGCGATCAATGAGCTTCGGAAAGAAGGTGTACCCTTGATGGAAGCGATCCATGAGGCGGGTCGTCGCCGTCTGCGCCCGATTATCATGACCTCATTGACAACTATATTCGGTATGGTACCGCTACTATTCACGTTCGATATGGGAAGTGAGTTGCAAAAGCCACTCTCCATTGCCATGATCTCGGCGATGCTGATCGGTACGGCAGTCAGTTTATTTATTATCCCTTTGGTTTATTGGTTTATCTATAGGAGACATGCATTATGAAAAAAAGATACAAGAGGACATTCCTAGTTTTATATGCGTTCTGTTCGCTATTAGCCGAAGGAGTATCGGCCCAATCGCTCGTCCTTTCCCTTGAGAAGACGATCTCATTGGCCGCCGATAGCTCGCTGGAGGCTTTTCGTACGAAAAACCTATTCTTGTCCGGCTACTGGGAGTTTCGTAATTACAAAGCGGAGCGACTGCCTAGTCTTACATTGAATATCACACCCGCCGAATATTACCGGGATATCACGAAACGATACGATTCAGAAAAAGACATCGACGAATACCGTAAGCAACAGTCCTTTTATGCGGGAGGAAACTTAAAGATCAAACAGAACTTCGATATGCTGGGTGGTAGTTTCTTCGTGGACACGGATCTGGGGTATATGCGCTATTTCGGCTCGAATACTTATAATCAGTTCACCTCCGTTCCAATCCGTATCGGATACAGCCAAGATTTATTGGGATACAATCCTTTCCGGTGGGAGAAGAAGATAGAGCCTCTAAAATATGAGAAAGTAAAGAAAGAGTTGCTTTATAATATCGAGACCGTCAGCGAACAAGCCACCACTTACTTTTTCTCTTTAGCCATGGCTCAAGTAGAATATGATATGGCCAAAGAAAATGTAGCGACAACCGATACGTTATACCGTACCGGCCAAGAGCGGCATAAGATCGCGGCTATTAGTCAAGCGGATTTACTGACACTCAAGCTGGATGCGATCAATGCCCGCAATACGTTACAAAACGCCGATATAGCCTTGAAGCGAGCCATGTTCAGTCTGGCCTCGTATTTGAATTTCGATAAGAATACGGAGATACGGCTTCGGCTGCCGTCACGCCCCCATGATATGGATATTCCGGTGGATCAAGCATTGACGTTAGCCCGGGAGAATAACCCCAAGTTTCTGGAAGTGCGGCAAGAGGTGTTAGAGGCCGAGCAACAAGTGGATAAGACCAAAAAGGAAACCTTATTCAACGCTTCCTTGAATGCCAGTATCGGTTTCAATCAAGTAGCGACCCAGTTTAAGGAAGTTTACAAGAATCCGCTGCAGCAGGACTTGGTATCGATATCTATCTCTATTCCCCTTATAGACTGGGGAGTACGGAAGGGTAAATACAATATAGCCAAAAGCAATCTAAATGTTACGCAAATATCCGCACGGCAGACGGAAGTCACTCTGGAGGAAGACGTAATCATGACTGTCGGCGATTTCAATGTACAGCAAAACCTGATCGCCAGCGCCGAAGAGGCTTTGGACATCGCGATCATGGCCTATAACGAGACCAAGCAACGTTTCATGATCGGCAAAGCGGATATCAATAGCCTTACGCTCTCCTTGAACCGACAGCAGGAAGCGCAACGTAATTATATCACGGCCTTGCAAAATTATTGGTTGAGCTATTACAAAATACGTAAGCTCACCTTACATGATTTCGAAACAGGCATCTCATTAGCCAACGAATTTGATTACGAGCATGGGTTCTAAGCCGAACATATCATCCTTTACGATCATCGTCACCTTCCTTTGTATCGCATTGGCGGGGATCGCTTTCGTGCCTTTATTGCCGATCAAGCTATCTCCCTCCCGTACGCTGCCGAAATTAAGTATCAGCTATAATATGCCCTCCAACTCAGCGAGGGTTATCGAGATGGAGGTAACCTCCCGGTTGGAGGCGATGCTTGCCCGTATCAAAGGAATTAAAGAGATCTCCTCGACCTCGGGAAACGGATGGGGAAGGATTACCTTAGAACTAGATAAACATACGAATATAGACGCCGCACGTTTCGAGGCATCAACCATTGTAAGGCAGACGTGGCCGGACCTTCCGGAAGAATTAAGTTATCCGATTTTAGAGATGAGCCGTCCGGACGACAAGGAATCACGCCCATTCATGAGTTATACCTTGAACGCTTCCGCTACCCCGATATTCATCCAGCGATTCGCCGAGGATCAGATAAAGCCCCGGCTTAGCAGCGTGCAAGGTATTTATCGTATCGATGTAAGCGGAGCGACCCCTATGGAATGGCGCTTGGAATACGATAGCCGCCAGCTACGGGATCTGGGGATCACGATAGAGGATATCCAATCGGCGATCAGCCAATATTACAAAAAAGAGTTCCTTGGAACCGCTAATATGGGACAAGGAGATACCAGCAAGGAATGGATTCGTCTGGCGTTAATGCCGGAAAAGATCACGAATGGGTTCGAACCATCGCATATCACCGTCGCAAACAAAGATGGTAGCTTAATCCGGCTGGATCAATTGATAAAGGTAACCCGGCAAGAAGAGGCCCCGCAAAGTTACTACCGGATCAATGGTTTAAACTCTATTTACCTGTCTATCCGTGCGGAAGAGACTGCCAACCAGTTGCAATTAGCCAAGAAAGTGAAGGAAGAAATGGAACATATCCGCACCTTGCTTCCTCCCGGTTACGAGATCCATACCAGTTACGACGCTACCGAATTTATCCAAGAAGAATTGGATAAAATCTACGTCCGTACAGGCTTGACCATCTTGATCCTCTTGCTCTTCGTTCTGCTGATTACCCGGAATGTACGTTATCTGTTCTTGATCATCATCAGTTTAAGTATCAACCTGTGTATAGCCGTTATCCTTTATTATTTATTAGGGTTGGAGATGCAATTGTAGTAGTAACGCCAAAGGATTTTAAAAGAGTTGAAAGTAATAACA
>ERZ773134.2359-NODE-2359-length-13576-cov-2.678500_pt1 | contig 13576 bp, 10 predicted proteins | sample MGYA00580856_ERZ773134 | MGnify/ENA primary metagenome ERZ773134 (study PRJEB29015, sample SAMEA2737823) | human gut metagenome | biome: human gut; feature: human-associated habitat; material: faeces | place: China | collected 2012 ... | reverse complement strand
TTGATAAAGATGCGTGTTATGTAGATAAAACAAATCTTATCGAAAAAGTATTAAAAGAAAAGGTTGTTTTATATACAAGACCTAGAAGATTTGGTAAGACACTGAATATGTCAATGCTTTATTATTTCTTTTCTAATAAGGAAAAAGAAAACGCTTATTTGTTTGATGGATTAAATATCTCTAAAAATAAAGAAGCATTAAAACATCAAAATCAATATCCTGTAATTTTCATATCTTTAAAAGATATGAAAGAATCAAAAATAGAAAATCAATTAGTAAAATTTTCATACATCATTGCCCGTCTTCTTGATCAATTTGAAGATATATTAGATGACGATATCTTCAATGAAAGAGAAAAAAAGCTATTAAAAAGATATCATTTAAATACAGCTTCAAAAAACGAACTATCTGAATCATTATTAACTATATCACTGTGCTTAAGAAAATATTACCATCAAAAAGTCATCATTCTTATTGATGAATACGATGTGCCATTACAAGCAGCCTATCAACATAACTACTATGATGAAATGGTAGAGTTTTTAAGAAATGTCTTTTCATCATCTCTTAAGACTAATGATGCCTTAGAAAAAGGTATCATGACAGGATGTTTAAGAATTTCTAAAGAAAGTATCTTTACAGGGTTAAATAATTTTTCATCATATTCAATCTTAGATAATATAGGTAATGAATTCTTTGGTTTTACAGAAAAAGAAGTCAAACAGTTATTAAAAGATTATGACCTATTTGATTCTTTTGATGAAGTCAAAGAATGGTATGATGGGTATCTATTTGGAAATCTTGAAATCTATAATCCATGGAGTACTTTAAGCTATGTTAAGAATAAAAAAGCAGATTCAAGCTTTGAACCAATTTCCTTTTGGGCAAATACCAGTGGAAATGAGCTTGTTGTAAATTATATACAGACAGGAGATAGAGGATTAAGAAAAGAGTTTGAGTTATTGATGAATGGACAAACAATAGATAAAGTCATCAAACCAGAACTTACTTATCGAGAAATGGATAATATTAATAATATCTATAGTTTTCTTTTACTTACAGGATATTTAAAGATAAAAGAAGATTTAGGAGAAAATAAGTATAAACTGATTATTCCCAATAAAGAAGTCTATGAAATCTATAAACAAACATTCATGTCTTATTTTGAAGACTATACTTTTGTAAGAAAAGAAGATCTTTATCAAAGTCTTGTTAAAGGAGACGTTGATCATGCAAATGAAATACTAGGAGATATCTTATCTAGAAGTATTAATTACTTTGATAATGAAGAATCTTTTTATCATGGTTTTCTATTAGGACTCTTTAGTGGTAAAAAAATTAAATCAAATCGAGAAGCAATGCATGGAAGATTTGATTTATGTATCTTACCTAAACAAATCTTTCAGACAGCTCTTGTTTTAGAATGTAAACATTCTAAGAGCGGTAAAGATTTAATAAGTGATGCAAGTGAAGGAGCCCAACAAATCATTGATAATAAATATGAAGAAGAAATCATCAATGAGGGATATCTTCATGTAAAAGGATATGGCATATCCTTTTATAAGAAATACTGTTATATTGTAAAAGTGCAAGCTTAAGCCTGCACTTTTATTTATTATGTAAAGATATTTCATTAATTACCTGTTTATATGTTTTTCCTTGTCGATCAACAAATAAAACAGAACCATCATCTAATAGCTTTTGAAAACAAACTTCTCCATAATCACCATATTCTACCCATTGATCTTTTAAATAAGAAATACTATTAGCGTATTCTAAAACCTTATGAAACTGATTTGTTTGATATAAATTATAATAAATCAACATAAATGTTTTCAGTCCAATAGCAAGTTTAGATATTTTATACTCTTTATGAGTAATTTGTTTCATTGATTGAAAATCTTCATTATTAACATTCAATCCTATTCCTACAATGACTCCTTTTAAATCAGGATCTAAGATCGTTTCTACTAAAATACCACAAATCTTTTTTCCATCAACATAAATATCATTCGGCCATTTAATCGTTGCTTTAATACGATTGCGATCCAATAAACCAACCACACTACACGTTGCTAATTGTGTCATTTTCCAAGCATCTTCTATTTTATGAAAATCTTTAAATAAAAAACTCATAATCAAATTCTCATTTGCATGACTTTCCCAAACATGACCATTTCTACCTCTACCTTTTGTTTGATATTTAGCAGTAACACATGTTTGCATAGGTAAATTTTGATATTCTCTTTTTAAATAATCATTTGTTGAATCAACTTCTTCTAGCTCTATCAGTTTCATAGTTTCACCTCTTTATCATGATAAAATAAAAAAAATTGCAATTCAAGATTATTGAATTGCAAATGTAAGTTCAGCTTTGCAAACAACTTTACCATTTACTTTTGCAATAGCTTCACCAATTCCTACGGGTCCTTTTTGTTTAGTAAGAACACATTCCATTTCTAAAACATCCCCTGGTGTTACTTGCCCTTTAAAACGACAATTTTTAATACCACCAAAAAAAGCAATTTTTCCTTTATTTTCTTCTTTTGATAAAATAGCAATACATCCTACTTGTGCCAAAGCTTCAACGATCAAAACTCCTGGCATGACATGATGACTTGGAAAATGTCCACAAAAATGCATTTCATTAACACTGACACATTTGATTCCTTTAGCATACTCACCTGGTTTATAATCTGTAATTCGATCTACTAAAGCAAAAGGATAACGATGAGGATTGATTTCTTGTATTTGATTACTATTAAGTTCCATTACTCTTCTCCGTATTTCTTAAAAATAATTGAGGCATTATGCCCTCCAAAACCTAATGAATTTGACATTACATAATTTAATACTTGTTTTCTTCCATGATTTGCAACAATATCTAAATCGCATTCTTCATCAAAATTTTGATAATTAATAGTTGCTGGAATAAAGTTATCTTCTAATGCTTTAACACATAAAACACCTTCAATTCCACCAGCAGCTCCTAAACAATGACCTGTATTTCCTTTTGTTGAAGATACAGCTACTTTATGAGCATGATTTTTAAAAGCTTTTTTGATTGCAGCCGTTTCTAACTTATCATTCATTGGTGTTGATGTTCCATGAGCATTAATATAATCAATTTGATTAGCTTCAAGAGAAGCATCTTGAAGTGCATTGATCATGGCTTTAGCACCTCCAATACCTTCAGGAGCTGGAGCTGTCATATGATAAGCATCACAACTAACACCATAACCTACCATTTCACAATAAATATGTGCCCCTCTTGCTTTAGCATGTTCAAGTTCTTCTAAAACAAGCATTCCTGCTCCTTCGCCCATGACAAAACCATTTCTTTCTTTATCAAAAGGAATGGAGGCATGTTTGGGATCATGTGATTCACTTAAAGCTTTCATTGATGTAAAACCACCAATACCAAGAGGTGTAATGCTTGCTTCGCAACCTCCAGCAATGGTTACATCTAAATAACCATCACGAATATTTCTAAAGGCATCACCAATAGCATTTGTTCCTCCCGCACAAGCTGTTACAGGACATGTAGCAAGTCCTTGTGCTTTAAAGGCAATGGCAATTTGACCAGCTGCTAAATTAACAATGGTCATAGGAATAAAGTATGGAGAAACACGATCAAATCCTTTCTTTAAACCACGTTGATGATTTTCTTCAATAGATCCTAATCCTCCAATACCACTTGATACTACTACCCCAAAACGATCATGATTTATAGAATCTATCTCTAATTTAGAATCTTTGACAGCTTCTTTAGCTGCAATCAGTCCATATTGAATAAATTTATCCATTTTACGAACATCTTTTTTATCTAAGTATTCAGTAGCTTCAAAGTCCTTTAATTCACCTGCTACTTTTACCTTCATATTTGAAGTATCAAATGATTGAATCAAATCAATCCCACATTGATGATTTAAAATACCCTTCCATGTATCATTTACATTATTTCCAATAGGTGTTAAAGCACCTATTCCTGTTACGACAACTCTTCTTTTCATATGCTTCTCCTTTACATAGCCATGCCACCATCAACATGCAATGTTTGTCCAGTAATGTACTTTGCTTCATCACTTGCTAGAAAAACAACTGCATTTGCAATATCTTGAACACTTCCAAATGTTCCTAAAGGAATTTGACTTTTCATTTGTTCTTTAATATCATCACTTAAAACATCTGTCATTGCTGTTTGAATAAAACCTGGTGCTACTGCATTAACAGTAATACCTCGACTTCCAACTTCTCTAGCAAGAGACATTGTCATTCCAATAATTCCTGATTTACTAGCAGCATAATTGACTTGTCCTGCATTTCCCATAACGCCTACAACAGATGACATGGAAACAATACGTCCATATTTTTGTTTCATCATTAATTTTGTCGCATGTTTCATACAATTCCATGTTCCTTTTAAATTTACATCAATAACTGCATCAAAATCATTTTCTTTCATGCGTAACATTAAGCCATCTTTTGTAATTCCTGCATTATTTACAAGAATATCAATTTTCCCAAAATGATTGACGACAGCATTAACCGCATTTTTAATACTTTCTTCATCTGTAACATCACATGAAACAGGTAAACAATCATGTCCATTTTGTTTTAATTCTTTAGAAAATTCTTCTAATCTTTCTTTTCTACGTGCAAGGATAGCGACATCACATCCTTGTTCACTTAATGCTCTTGCAAATTGTTGTCCAAGCCCACTTGAAGCTCCTGTAACAACCGCTACTTTCCCTGTTAAATCAAAACTAATCATCTTTAATATCTCCTATTCCATCACACGGATTGCATGATATCCCTCATGAATTGCAGTTAAAATTTTTCTTGGTGCAACAGCATCTCCAATAACAGCAACTTCATCATATTTTTCATCTAATAAATCTTCTAATTGATTATTAGGTCTAAATCCAACAGCATTTAAAACAGTATCACATTCAAGCGTCATTGTTTTTCCATCTCTTTCAAATGTAACACTTGTTGGTGTAATATTTGTTACTTTAGCATTTGCTTCCACTTTAACACCACGATCTTTTACCATTTTTCTTAAGTGTTGATCATTATTTAAGCAATGGTTCGCTGTAAATAAGATATCTGGACACATTTCTACTAATGTGACATCTCCATCTTTTCCAGCAATATCACAAGCAGCTTCTGTTCCAGCAAGTCCAGCACCGATAACAACGACTTTTTTACCAACTGTTGCTTGATGTGTTAAATAATCACTTGCAAGAACTGTTGTATCAATACCTGGAATTGGAGGCATTGCTGGTGTAGATCCTGCAGCTAGGATAACTTTATCATAATCACCTTCAAGATTATCTTTAGTAATAGGTGAATTTAAATGAATATTCACATCTAGTTTTTTACATTGTGTTTCTAAGTATTTAATTAATTTTAAAACATCAGCTTTAAAATCAGGTCCACCTGCTGGCCATAAAGTTCCACCTAATTTATCTTCTTTTTCATATAAATCAACATCAAAACCACGACGTTTTGCAGTAATAGCAGCCATCATACCAGCTGGACCTCCACCAATAACTAATACATTACGTTTTTGACCATTTGGAAGTGGTAAAGCATAAGCTTTTTCTGCGTAACATAATGGGTTTACTGCACAATAGTAGTGTTTTCCACTAAATCCAGCAAGTAAACATTCATTACATCCAACACATGGAGCGATATCTTCTTCATGATGTGCTTTAACTTTTTTAGGCCAATATGGATCAGCTAACATTTGATGTGCAAGTCCTACATAATCTAAGATTCCATCTTCAACAGCTTTTTTAGCTACTTCAGGATCCTTTAAGTTACCATCTCCTAAAACAGGTACACTTACAATATCTTTAATTGCTTTTTGTACATCAAGTTTATATCCTTCTTTACTATAAACAGTAGTGATTGCTTGGAACCATTCTTCATAACATCCAGTATCAACATGTAAAGCATCAACCCCTGCTTTTTCTAAGATTTTAGCCATTTCAATACCTTCATCAATTGTTCTAAAACCTTCTACTCTTTGATGTGGTGTGAATTTAACCAAAACTGGCATTGTTTCAGGAATATTCTTTTTAATTGCTTCAATACATTCCAAAGTAAATCTCATTCTATTTTCTAAAGATCCACCATATTCATCTGTTCTATTATTCCATTGAACAGAATGGAATTGATCTAATAAATAACCTCCATAAGCATGTAATTCAACGCAGTCTGCACCAGCATTTACAGCAAGTGAAGCACTGTACCCTACTTTTTCTACTAAATAATGAATATCTTCTTTAGAAAAAGGTTTACAAATTAAATCAGGGAACCAGAATGCTCCTACACTACCTGCACTATAAGGTGGTGTAAAAGGATCCGTAAATTGTTGACGTCCTAAACCTGGTGATAATTGTACACAGACTTTTGCTCCATAAGCATGACATCTTTCAATTAACATATTTAATCTTTCTACATGATGGAAATCAGAAAGTTCTGTACATGGTCTTGGTTCATATTTTGTCGAAACAACGTTAGCACCTGTAATAATTAAACCAGCGCCACCTTTTGCTCTTTCTTCAAAATAATCAATACCTTCATTACAATAAGCTCCATCAGCTTCTCCTGTAGTACCCATAGGGGACATGAAAATTCTGTTTTTTAATTTCATTTTTCCTATGTATGTCTTATCAAATAAACTCTTAGCCATTTCTTTTTCCTCCTCATACCATAGTAAATGTTTATTTAACTTAAGTAAATTATAAAACTCTAAAATTAAATGTCAACGCTTTCAATGAATAAAAGTGAATTTTTTAACAAACTCTTTACATGAAATATATGTTATATTATTTTTAAGGAGAATTTTATGAAAATTACGAGAGAAGAAATATCAGATACTGCAGTTAAGCTTTTTTTAGATAAAGGATATAATAATGTAACCATTCAAGATATCTGTAATGAATTAAATATTACTAAACCTACTTTATATAAATATATAAGTAATAAAGAAGATCTTATTTTAGATCTTTATGATTCAACGATTGATCATCTTGTAAAAGACACGTATAAACTAGTTGATAGTGATAGTCACTATCAACAATTACTGATTGTATTTTCAACTTTAATTAAAGATACTAAAAAATATGGTTATGATTTATTTAGTCAAATGTTTATCGCTAATTTAAAAGAAAATAGAAATAGCTTTGCGATGAGAGAGAGTCTTACAAAACTTTGTATCATTATTATAAAAAAAGCTCAAAAAAATAAAGAAATTCACAATCTTTCCAATCCTGAATTTATTTATCAAGCTTTAGCTCATACTTTTACAGGTCATGAAGCTTTATGGTGTATTAAAAAAGAAGAAAAATGTTTTGATGAATCTTTTTATTTAAGTATGAATGCTTTATTAGAAGTTGATCCTGCTTATCAAGATTTATATAAAGAGTATTTGTAAAGCTATTATTTTATTGATAGAATAGTCGAGGTGATAAAAAATGTTGATAGAATGTTCAAATATAAAGAAATCATTTCAAGGAATTGATTTGTTGAAAGATATAAGTTTTAAAGTCGATGATCATGATAAAATCGCAATCATTGGTGTCAATGGTGCTGGTAAAACAACTATTTTAAATATCTTAATTGGTGAAGAAAGTTATGATAGTGGTGATTTGTTTAAGAGTCGTGATTTAAACGTTGGTTATTTAAAACAGCATCATGATTTGGATATGAATAAAACCATCTATGAATGTGCTTTAGAAGTCTTTGAGCCTTTAATTAAAATAGAAAATCGTATGCGTGAATTAGAAAGTATCATGGCTTATGATCATAGTGATCAAGTTATGAATGAATACGATTCACTTACAAATAAGTTTAATGAAAAAGATGGTTTTAGTTATCCTAGTCGTATTGTTGGTGTTTTAAAAGGAATGGGCTTTGTTGAAGAAGATTTTCAAAAATATGTTTATGAATTATCTGGTGGTCAAAAAACAAGATTATGTTTAGCTAAGCTTTTATTAGAAGAACCTAAACTTCTTGTTTTAGATGAACCTACTAACCACTTAGATAGTCAAGCTATTTCCTTTTTAGAAAACTATTTAAAGGGTTATAAAAATGCTTTAATCGTTGTCAGCCATGACCGTTATTTTATTGATGTTGTTTCTAATAAGATCATTGAAATAGAAAATGGAAAAAGTCATAGTTATAATTGTCGTTATGAAGAATATTCTATTCAAAAAAGAACACAACGTGCAATTGATTTAAAACATTATATTAATCAACAAAAAGAAATAAAGAAAATACAAGAAAGTATAGATACTTTAAAATCATTTAATAGAGAAAAAAGTATCAAACGTGCTGAATCTAAAGAAAAACAACTCGCAAAAATAGAACGTATAGATCGTCCTGAAAACTTACCAAGTGCCATTACAGTACAATTTACACCTGCTATTGAATCAGGTTATGATGTTTTAAAAGTAACTGATTTATCAATGAGATATGATCAAATGGTTTTTGAACACTGTAATCTTGATATTAAAAAAGGTGAACGCGTGGCTATTGTAGGGGAAAATGGTGTTGGTAAAACAACTTTATTTAAAGCCCTTGTAGGTCAATTACCTATTGATCATGGAAAAATACGTTTTGGTAGTCATGTAGAAATGGCTTACTATGATCAAGAACATGAATCTTTAAACTATAACAAAACAATTTTTGATGAAATTAGTGATTGTTATCCACGTATGACTAATCAAGAAATTAGAAGTACACTTGCTATGTTTAACTTTAGAGGTGATGATGTCTTTAAAGATATTGCTATGCTTTCTGGTGGAGAAAGAGGACGTGTTGTTTTAACAGAAGTTCTATTAAAACAAGCTAACTTCTTAATTCTAGATGAACCAACCAACCACTTAGATATTTCTTCCAAAGAAGTTTTAGAAGAAGCTTTAAAGAGTTTTGAAGGAACAATTTTATTTATTAGTCATGATCGTTATTTTATTAATAAAATAGCAACGCGTGTTATTGAAGTACAAAAAGATCAATGTCTTTCTTATAATGGAAATTATGATGATTATTTAGCTCAAAAAACACCTGTTATTGAAACAACACAAAAAGTTGTTACTGAATCTAAACAAAGACAAATCATTGATAAAAAAACAAAAAATGAAATTAAAAAACTTGAAAGAACGATTGATTCTTTAGAAAAAGAAATTAATTCTTTAAAAGAAGAACTCACAAGTGAAGAAGTTATGAATAATTATAAAAAATATAATGAAATTACAGATTCTATTGAAGAAAAAGAAATGGAATTAATGGAAACCATGGAAAAATGGGAACAGTTACAAGCCTAACTGTCCCATTTTTTTCATAATATAAAAAAAATCAATATTTTAATATTATTTATGTATAATAGCCTTGAATTTAAGGAGGATATTTAAAATATGTTACACAAAACTTTAAAACCATTTCCTAAAGATTTCCTTTGGGGGGCAAGTACAAGTGCTTATCAAGTAGAAGGTGCAAGTTTAGAAGATGGAAAAGGTCCATCATGTCAAGATGTTAAAGTTGTACCAGAAGGAACTTCTGATTTAAAAGTCTGTGCAGATCAATATCACAGATATAAAGAAGATATCGCTTTAATGGCAGAAATGGGATTCAAAACTTATCGTTTCTCAATTTCTTGGTCAAGAATTATTCCTGAAGGAACAGGAGCAGTAAATCCTAAAGGAATTGAATATTACAACAATGTCATCAATGAATGTTTAAAATATGGAATTGAACCATTAGTAACTATGTTCCATTTCGATATGCCTGCAGCATTAGATGAACGTGGTTCATGGGGAAATAGAGAATCAATCGATTGGTTCTTAAACTTCGCAAAAGTTATGTTTGAAAACTTTGGTGATCGTGTTAAATATTGGTTAACAATCAATGAACAAAACATGTTAACTTTAGTTGGACCAGTTATTGGAACATTAATGATTCCTGAAGGATGTACAAATGTTTTAAAAGAAACTTACCAACAAAACCACCATATGTTAGTAGCACAAGCAAAAGCGATGGCTTTATGTCATGAAATGTTACCAGGTGCTAAAATTGGACCAGCTCCAAATATCTCATTAGTTTACCCAGCAAGCTGTAAACCTGAAGATGTTTTAGCTGCTCAAAACTATAACGCAATTAGAAACTGGTTATATTTAGATATGGCTGTATATGGTGTTTATAACAACTTAGTATGGGCTTATTTAGAAGAACATGATGCATGTCCTGAATTTGGTGAAGGTGACGAGGAAGCATTAAAGAGTGGTCATCCTGATTTCATCGGTTTCAACTATTATAATACTGCTACTGTAGAAGCAAGTGATGGAACTGAAAAATTAGATCCAGGTGCAGATCAACAAACTGCTCGTGGTGAAGCTGGTGTTTATAGAGGATATAAAAACCCTAACTTACCAACTACTGAATTCGGTTGGGAAATCGATCCTATGGGATTCAGAGCAACAATTCGTGAAATGTATTCAAGATATCGTTTACCAATGATCGTTACTGAAAATGGTTTAGGAGCTTATGATACTTTAACTGAAGATGGTAAAGTTCATGATCAATACAGAATTGAATACCTAAGAAAACACATCGAACAAATTCATTTAGCTATTTCTGATGGAGCAGAAATGATGGGATATTGCCCATGGTCAGCAATTGACTTAATTTCAACTCATGAAGGTATGGTTAAACGTTATGGATTTATTTATGTAGATCGTGATGAATTTGATTTAAAAACATTAGATCGTTATAAAAAAGATTCATTCTATTGGTATAAAAAAGTGATTGCTTCTAACGGAGAAGATTTAACTGATTAATAAAAAATCGAGTCATCAAGACTCGATTTTTTTATATGTATTTAATTTGAAGTTTTCACAAAAACGAATTACACGTCCTATATAAAAAGCTGAAAAAACAGTTCCTATCCCAATACCATAAATAGAACTATGACAAATAAGACAAATAATGATTGTTGCTAGAATCATACTGATATCAAATATATTCTTACAGAGAGAATAAGGTTTATGAAAAACTTCTGAAATACTTAGTACCAAGCCATCAACAGGTGTCATAATTAAATTTCCTTTAATCATAAAATAAACACCTATTGCACAACACGTATTCCCTATTAATAACACAAGGATTTGTGTATAAAGATTCAAATTTATTGTAGGTATTATGTATTGATATAAATCAACTAGAAACCCAAAAATAAAAGAAAACGGAATTTCTAAAATAAACTTCATACTGATTTTTCTTTCAAGAATCATTTGAATACAAACGAAGATTAAATAAAAAACAATATTTGCTTGTCCAAATGTTAGAAAAGTCAAAAAACTTACCGCATAAGGAAGTGTACTAAAGGCCCCTACTCCTAAATAAGATAATGTATTACATGTAATCCCTAAAACTAATATATTCATTCCTAATAAATAATATAAATATCTTTTCATATCATCCCTCTTTTCATTCTTATTTTATAAACCTCTTTAATAACTTTCCAATATTATTATTTCATATTATAATAACTATAAGTTATGAGGTGATTTTATGAATATTAGACAACTTCAATATTTTGTTGATTTAAGTGAAACACTTAATTTTACAAAAACAGCTCAAAATTTTTATATTAGCCAAACAGCTATTACTAAACAAATTCAATCCTTAGAAGGTGATTTAGGTATTCCTTTATTTCATCGGTCAAAGAAATCTGTTTCTCTTACAAGTGAAGGACAAGCATACTTGCCATATGCCAAGAAAATATTAGAGGATATTGATTTAAGTTATAAAGTCATAGAAGAATATCGAAGAGGAAAGCGTTGTACTTTTTCTATTGGTTTTATTAAATCATTAGATGATGAATTACTTTTAAACTTATTACAAAAAATAAAAGAAAATTACCCTTTGATTCATCTACAATATCAAGCTTATTCACGTTTAGAACTATTACATTTATTTAAAGAAAGAAAACTAGATGCGATTATTACTTTTGAATATCCTGAAATAAAAGATGAAAATCATCTTTTATTAAAAAAATGTCATTTAAGAAAATATTACCATCAAGATTGTTCTCTAAATAATTTAAAACTTATCTATGATGTAAGACAAGAATCACTAGAAAACTATGAAATTGAACAAACACTTTTAAAAGTATGTTTAAAAGAAGGATATGCTATTTTACATGATTTTATCGAATCAAATCAGTATTCTAAATATCTTCAATTCCAAGATTTAGATATTTCCTCTCCCATTTCCTTCTACTACCATTTAAATTCAACGAATAAAATCTTACAAAACATTATTCAGCTAATAAAAAAAGGATAGCTTGGCTATCCTTCCATATTTGTTATAAATTCTATTTCTTGATCACATCCAAAATATTGTTCAGTTTCTGCAACAATTTCTTTTCTTAAACCAATTAAACCAATTAAGTTAGGAATTGCCATACAACCATTAACAATATCCGCTAAAATAAAGATAAAATCTAAAGACATAAATGGTCCAATTGCAATAAAGATAATATAAACAATTTTATAAACCTTTACAGCCTTTAATCCTTTAAGATAATACATACATCTTTCACCATAATAATTCCATCCAATAATTGTCGTAAAAGCAAAGAAAACTAAACCAATATTAACAATATATTTACCAATTAAAGGAATAAATAACCCTACTGAAAAAGCATGTGTTGTCATAGCTGCACCATTTAATCCTGTTGTATAAGATTGAGTTAGAACAATAGCAAGACCTGTCATTGTACAAATAACAATCGTATCAATAAATGTCCCTGTCATTGAAACTAGTCCTTGTTCTACACAAGAATCTGTTTTAGCGGCAGCGGCCGCAATAGGAGCACTTCCTAGACCACTTTCATTAGAGAAAATACCACGACTAATTCCTTTTTGCATAGCAATAACCATTGTAATTCCTGTTCCTCCACCAAATACTGCTTGAGGTGTAAAAGCTGATTTAATAATTAAAGCAAGTGTACTTGGAAGTAATGTGATATGTGACACAAGTATTAAAACAACACCACCTATATAAAGTATACACATAAGGGGAATGACTTTTTCAGCCACTGAAGCAATTCTTTGAATTCCACCAATAGTAATAAATGCAACTGCAACTGTAAGTAAAATAGCTGTTACATAACGGGGCATCCCTATTGACATACTAAGACCATCAGAAATTGATTTTACTTGGGTAAATGTTCCAATTCCTAGTAACGCCACACTGACTCCAAAGAAAGCAAATATTTTTGCTAGAAACGGGCTATGTAAACCTTTTTCTAGATAATACATTGGACCACCAGCAATTTCTCCATTTTCATCTTTTTGACGATAACGAATCGCAAGTAATCCTTCCGCATATTTTGTAGCCATACCAAAGAAAGCTGATACCCACATCCAAAATAAAGCACCTGGACCACCCGCTGCAATTGCTGTAGCAACTCCAACAATATTTCCTGTTCCAATCGTTGAAGAAAGTGCTGTACATAAAGCTTGAAAACTGCTGACATCCCCTTCCCCTTCATGCTTTTTAA